>OGXN01000044.1_pt1 | contig 151237 bp, 154 predicted proteins | sample 1576281 | NCBI WGS metagenome assembly OGXN01 (sample SAMEA3541494, study PRJEB24748) | human gut metagenome | biome: human gut; feature: human-associated habitat; material: faeces | place: China | collected 2012
TTAACGAATACAAAAATTATCAATCAATACCATACAACATACACACTGTATAGTGGTTTGAATCAAATAATTTCCGTCATTCAAATCACAATTGTCTTGATAAAAATACATAAATAAATCTTGCATTTTAAAACACCTTTTGTTACTATAAACGTGACGAAGGAGTCAAAGCATAAAGAAAAGTGTGCTTTGGCTCCTTTTTTATTAGCTAGAATTAGTTAATAAAAACATTCTCTCGAGAGATTTTCAATAATGTCAGAACCAGCTACTCTGACGAGCATAGAAGCATAGTTGAAAATGAGAATGGAGGAATATACTATGAACGCAGGAGATACAGCATTTATTCTGCTATGTGCAGCATTTGTATTTATTATGACACCAGGCCTTGCATTTTTCTATGGAGGAATGGTACGAAGGAAAAACGTTGGGAACACGATGATGCAGTGTGTATTTATCATGGGAGTTTCCGTGATCATGTGGGTACTTGTTGGATATGCACTATCTTTCGGTGGAAACCATGCAGGGATCATTGGAGGAGTAAAATGGTTTGGCTTTAACGGAGTTGGAATGAAACCAGGACCATATGCAGATACGATTCCAAACCTTGCATTTGCAGCATTTCAGATGATGTTTGCAATGATCACACCAGCACTGATCACAGGATCTGTTGCAGGAAGAATGAAATTTAAAGCATTAGTTCTTTTTATTATCTTATGGTCATTGATCGTGTACTACCCAATGGCACATATGGTATGGGGAGAAGGAGGATTCTTAGCAGAGATCGGGTCTGTCGATTTCGCAGGAGGAAATGTCGTTCATATCACATCAGGGGTCAGCGGTCTGGTATTAGCTTTAACACTTGGAAAACGTCGTGGATATGACCAGGGAGTTTACCACGTACATAATACACCGTTTGTATTTTTAGGAGCTGCACTGTTATGGTTTGGATGGTATGGATTTAATGCAGGAAGTGCTCTTGCAGCAAATGGACTAGCAGCACATGCATTTATGACAACTTCAGTTTCAGCAGCCGCAGGACTTGTATCATGGATGCTGATCGAAGTATTTTCAGAAGGAAAAACAACTTTAGTTGGAGCTTCCACAGGATTAGTTATCGGACTGGTAGCAATCACACCGGGAGCCGGATTTGTTCCAATGTGGGCAGCAGTGATCTGTGGATTATTAGTAAGCCCAATCTGCTATTTCGGTGTAAAACTGATCAAAGGAAAATTAAAGATCGATGATGCATTAGATGCCTTTGGCTGCCATGGAATCGGTGGTATCTGGGGAGGTATCGCAACAGGATTATTCGGAATGACATCCATCAACGGAGTTGCCAAATGGAATGGACTTGTCTTTGGAGAGACAAGATTATTTGTGGCACAGATCATAGGAATTTTTGTATCTATCGCAGTTGCAGTTGTAGGAAGTTTGATCTGTATCGCGATTGTCCGTATCTTTACTCCATTAAGAGTTGAAGAAAGAGCCGAGAAAGTCGGATTGGATGTATCAGAACACGGAGAGAATGCTTACCCAAGTTTTAATGGTTTAGATTAAAAGAGGTGAAAATATATGTTGATCAAAATTAATGCAATCGTTCGAGAAGAGAAATTCGAAGATGTCAAAGAAGCTTTAAATAAAATCGGAGTTAATGGAATTACAGTATCACAGGTTATGGGATGCGGAGCACAGAAAGGTTTTACAGAAGTTATCCGTGGAACAAAAGTTGATATGATGATGCGTCCAAAGATTAAATTTGAGATCGTTGTATCTTCTGAAGAATGGGAAAGAAAAACGATCGAAGCTATTCAGAAATCCGCATTTACAGGAGAAGTTGGTGACGGGAAGATATTCAGTTACGAAGTAAGGAATGTAGTTAAGATCCGTACCGGAGAACGTGATGTAGATGCATTACAGGATTAGTTCTTAAAATATCTACTATTATATAGAAGAAACAGGTGATTTTTGTGGAAAAAAATAAAAATCACCTGTTTTATTGTGTATAAAATTATAAAATATAATAAGAAAGATTCATTTCTTGTAATGTGATAAAATTCGTGATAAGATGATAGCCAATCAGAGAAATAATTTTGACATTAGGAAGAGAAACATATTATATAGAAGAAAGAAGACAAGGAAAGAATGAAATTAGTAACACTAGTATCAAATAATGTAGGAGTTGATACGTATCTGGAATTAAGAAAAGCGGTCAACTTTAAACCATTATCAAGAATACAGGCGAGGAAAGCCTTAGACAACAGTTTGTATATCGTCTGCGCATACATTGATGCCAAGATCGTTGGAATGGGACGACTTGTAGGTGACGGGGCGGTCATTTGTTACATTCAGGATTTAATGATTCATCCAGATTATCAGCATTATGGAATCGGAAGTGCAATCATAGAAGATCTGATCGAGTATGTAGAGAATCTTTGTGAAGAAGGAACCGAGATCATGTTGGATCTGATGTGTGCGATCGGAAGAGAACCATTTTATCACAAACATGAATTTATTTCTCGTCCAACGGACAAATTAGGGCCTGGAATGATTCGCTACATTAGAAAGTAGAGGAAAAAATATGGAAGATAAGAGATACGATCCGTACACTGGATACGAGATTAAAGATGAAGATCCAACACAAGAATATCATACACAAGATGATGATCCATACAGACGATATCGTTACGAAGATGATCACATAGAACAACCACAGCAGGAGCAGACAAGTGGAATTGCGATCGCAACAATGATCCTTGGAATCATAGCAGTTGTATGCATGGTTAGTTGTTGCTGCACGCCAATCGCAATTATCACTGGGATTGCAGCGGTCATTTGTTTTGCGGTGACACCAAAAGTCAGAGGAACAAGAGGAAATAAAGCGAAAGCAGGATTGATCTGTGGGATTATAGGCATCATTGGTTCTGTGATTTTGATCACAGTTTTTGTTGTGAATATTTTGCTTAGTTCGGATTTTCAGAATGAAATGAAAGAGTTTAATACACATTATGATACATATATCGATGAAAATGATGACTCTATATAAGATCATAAGAAGTATGCCATGCTTCTTTAAGAAAGTAACACATTTCTATTGTCCGGCATGCGGCGGGACAAGAAGTGTGATCGCACTGCTGCATTTGGATATTGAGAGAGCATTTTTATGTAATCCAACCGTTGTATATACAGGGGTTATGTTTCTATGGTGTATTGCAGGATGGATGGTAAAGAAACTGACAGCCAGAGAGATGAAGAGCATGAAGCCGAGATTGTGGATGTTGATTTTGGGAGTGTGTATTTTCTTTGGATATGCGGTGATCAGAAATATACTGGTGTACCAGTTTGGATATGATTATTTGGGAGACCTCATTCATTACACAAAATTTAATTAAATATTTGTCACAGATCAAAAGTGCCATCTTTTTTGTAATAGAAAAAGATGGCACTTTTTAATGCTGCCAAAGTAAAAGGTCTATTGCTTGTACTTGTATAAGAATACATCGTATAATAAACATAAAGAAAGAGGTGTCATATGAAAGAATGGAAGGAATATTTATTTAAAGTCAATGGATTTGAAATGACAGCGGTCTATAACGAAGACACGATCCAGAAAGTTTTTCTTCCTTTATTAAAACAATTACAGCAGTTACAAAAGGGAAAAAAGGAACGGATCATTGTATTTATGGCAGCACCGCCGGCCGTTGGAAAGACAACATTATGTGAGTTTTTGGAATATTTATCAAAACAAGATCAAGAGTTTACAGACATTCAAGCATTAGGATTAGATGGATTTCATTATCACTCTGATTACATTAATTCTCATGATGCGATCGTGCTTGGAGAAAAAGTTCCAATGAAGCAGGTAAAAGGATGTCCGGAAACATATGACACAGAAAAATTAAGACAGAAACTTGAAAAGATAAAAATAGAAGATATTTTATGGCCGATTTATGATAGAAATCTTCACGACGTTGTGGAAAATCAGATTAAAGTTACCAAAGATATCATTTTGATCGAAGGGAACTGGTTACTATTAAAACAAGAACCATGGAAATCCATGCAGCAATACGCAGACTATAAAATCTTGATCCTGGCAGAGGAAGAGATGTTGAAAGAACGTCTGATCTCAAGAAAGGAAAAAGGAGGTCTCACAAGAGAAGAAGCTGTGGAATGGTATCAAAACAGTGACAGTAAAAATGTGACAAGAGTTTTAAAAAATTCCTGCCGGAAACATTTGAATCTGCTGTTACAAGTGGAACAGGATAACGATTATTTGCAAGTAAAATAATGACCAAATTTTTGCAGGAAAACAGAAGATATTAGTAACAAGTGAAAGCTTGCAACCCACGTATAAATAGAGTATAATAAACTCGATGTGAAAAAGTTAACGAATTATATGGAGGACAAACTATGTTAGTATCAGCAAAAGAAATGTTAAACAAGGCAAAAGCCGGACATTACGCAGTTGGACAGTTCAACATCAACAACTTAGAATGGACAAAATCTATTTTATTAGCAGCAGAAGAGACAAGATCTCCAGTGATCCTTGGTGTTTCTGAAGGAGCAGGAAAATATATGACAGGATACAAAACTGTTGTAGGAATGGTTAACGGAATGTTAGAAGAATTAAACATTTCTGTACCAGTAGCTCTTCACTTAGACCACGGTTCTTATGAAGGATGCTACAAATGTATCGAAGCTGGATTCTCTTCTATCATGTTTGATGGATCTCACTATCCAATCGAAGAAAACATTGAAAAAACAAAAGAACTTGTAAAAGTTGCAAAAGGAAAAGGAATGTCTATCGAAGCTGAAGTTGGATCTATCGGTGGAGAAGAAGATGGAGTTATCGGTAGAGGTGAATGCGCAGATCCTAAAGAATGCAAATCAGTTGCAGATCTTGGAGTAACAATGCTTGCAGCAGGAATCGGAAACATCCACGGAAAATACCCAGAAAACTGGGAAGGATTAAGCTTCGAAACATTAGATGCAATTCAGCAGTTAACAGGAGATATGCCATTAGTATTACATGGTGGTACAGGAATTCCTGATGACATGATCAAAAAAGCAATCTCTCTTGGAGTAGCTAAGATCAATGTTAATACAGAATGCCAGCTTGCATTTGCTGACGCTACACGTAAATATATCGAAGCAGGAAAAGACCTTGAAGGAAAAGGTTTCGACCCTCGTAAATTATTAGCACCAGGTGCTGAAGCTATCAAAGATATGGTAATCACAAAGATCAAATTATTCGGATCTGAAGGAAAAGCTGACGAATAAGATTTATCATTTCTTAATGAAATTGAATATTGATAATGTAAGAACTCCACAGCGTATGCTGTGGAGTTCTTTATTAATCTTCAGTTTTATCAGGTGAGATGTAGATTTTGTAGATTTCTTCAGTTGTTAGATTAATATTCTGCGAAATGCATTCGTAAAGTGATTGAATGTTGTCAGGTTCTTCTTCCAGTTCGTCAGAAATTTGAATGAAAGATTTTGATTTCTGGATTTTCTTTTTTATTAGTTGAATTAATCGGAAGGTTTCTCCTTCAGCACGTCCTTCGGCTAGCCCTTCTGCACGTGCTTTTCGCTTCTCAAGAATCTTTTCTTCCCATTCCTGCATATATTTCACTCCAATCTCTTCGCTGGATTTCACAATATTGACGTGATTCTTAATTTCCTGAAGGCGTGAAGTAGAGCAAGATATTTCTTCAGTAGTATGTTCCATATAGTAAAGAAGCTCCTTTAATTCAGGACTAATATCTTCTGAATTTTTACCATGCGTATTTAGAAAAATTCGCGTAGCACCATCTTCTAATGGCTGACCAGTTTCAGCACAAGTCATTTGAAAAGTATATAGATATAATCCTCTTCCAAACAGATCGAAAGGTGCAATGATAATAGAATAACAGTCTTTCATATTCGAAAAATCTACTTCTCCAGGATCTAATAATTTGGAGTCAATCAGAGCCTGATAAAAACGACTTCTATGAGGAAGATTTTTCGTATTTTCTTTTTGAGCTTCTACATTATAAACAGCATCGGTTTCATCCTCTGCCCATACGTCAAGTCGCACCTGTCGTTTTAGAGGCGAAGTCCGACTTTCGTGTTCAGATTGTGGACGGCCTTTGATGGAGATATCTTCTCCAAGAATAATAGATAATATATTCTCAAATGTCTTAGGATCTTCCATAACTTCAGCAAATAAAAAGCGGTCAAGTAAAGTTAAATCTTGCAGCGATTTTTTATTTTTACTCATAAGTTTCTCCTTTCATTGTATAAAAAAATACAGATAGTGGCAAGCACTGTTAGATAAGAAAATAAATTAAAAGATAGACAATTAATTACGTACCAGATATACTAAAAATATCTTTTGAATAAAGATATGAAAAAGAGGGAGAGGAGGGAAAATATGCAAGCAATCAAAAAACAATGGTTCACATTACTCCTAATGATCATTCAGGCAGTTATGATCATCTTTATACAGCCAGAGATAGGATCTGTAAGTTTATGTAACCTTATGTTTATTGCAATTTTTGCAGATGACGAGAGAAATGTATTCTTAAAACTTGCTTGGGAAGATAAGTTTTACTTTTATGTGCAATGCATTGTCATGTATTTGATGACGCTGATCTTTGGACTTATCCTTGCACTGGATCATGGTTCAGGATCTATTACAGTAACAACGAAGGCATTTAATGCATTGCAGATGATCAATATTATTCTAAGGTTTATTATGACATATGGACTGATCGCACAAGAAGAAGACCGAAGAAAATTATATTTTCACAGTGTGCTAATGTTGGTATTCTTTGTTCTTACAGCAATTGCATATAGCTAGATTTTACATAAGATCATAAGGAGAGTGAAATGAAACAAAATAAAAAAACAGTCATGATCATTGGATGTATCATAACAATCTGTACATTCATAGCAGCAGTTTTGATCGGCTGGAATCATATGGTCAAGATCACAAAAGGACCAAAGAATGAAAAAGAGATCGGATATTATCAATGGAATCATGATCAAATGGATTCATTTTTAGATATTACAACATTTACATATCACGGAGACCGTTATGAGACAGCTGATGGCGGTGGAGATGGAGCCATGAGTTTTGGTTATCTGGAAGCTTCTATGAAAGGCAGAAAACCAGCATTTTGGCTGAAAGAAACGATGAATCAGACAGACAAAAAGATTGTCAAAACCATTTCTTGGTGGAAAGCTGCAGCAGAACCTGTCTATGCACTTTCATCAAACAGTGGCTGTGATATGGTCTTTCTTGATCCAAGTGATAAAGCCATGATGCAGACGGTATTTTGGAAAGTAAAAGACAGACAGAAGCTGGAAGCGTATTATACAAATTTTGATAATTACAATTTTAAACTTACAGAGTCCAAAACAAATGAACGAAAGACGATTTCATCAAAAGAAGCGAAACAGTATGCCAGATTGCGGCAGATTCGAAAAGATGCTCAAAATGTTAAAAAACAATATACCATTTATGGAGAAAGCAAAGATCATATCGCATATGTCGAATTTGATATCATGACAGTTGGTGGGAAACAATATCTAGGAAAAGACGAAGAGTGGTAGGAAAACTCAAGAAAAATTCTCAGAATGTCAAGGAAACCTTGACATTCTTTTTTAATTCGACTATAGTAGTCCTAGATAGGAACACGAGGTGAAAGTGATGGATAATGTAGAGCGTCTGATGGAATTCGGACTTACAAGACACGAAGCCAGTCTTTACATTTTACTGACACTGGAAGGAAGCCTTAACGGATACGAGGCAGCCAAACAAAGCGGGATCTCAAGATCGAACGCTTACAATGCACTGGCAGGCTTGGTAGACAAAGGCGCAGCCTATATACAAGAGGAAGATACAGTTCGTTACACACCGGTAGCGATCGAAGAATTCTGCAGTAATAAGATCCGGCATCTGGAACAGAAGAAGACAGAGCTGATCGCGGAACTTCCGGGCAAACGCAAGAACGAAGGCGGATATCTGACGATCAAAGGCGAAGAACATATTTGCGATAAGATCATTGATATGCTGCTTTGTGCAGAAGAGCGTGCGTATATCTCTGTATACAATGAACGACTGGAGATGTTTCGGGAACACTTAGAGAAGATGGTAAGTGAAGGAAAGAAAGTCGTGATCATAACGAATGAACCATTTGATTTACAAGGAGCAACTGTTTATCTGACAGAATGTAAGAAAGAACAGATCCGATTGATCACGGATTCCAAAGACGTTTTAACAGGCGCGATCACAAATCGTTACGAAGCAACCAGCCTGTATTCCAGTAACAATAATCTGGTGGAAGTATTTAAAGATGCACTGGCCAATGAAATACAACTATTAAAAATGAAATAAATATACAAAAAGTATAGAAGAAAGGAATCAAACACCATGGCAAAAGTACCATTTGTAACAAAAGAACAGTTAGATGAAATCGTAAAAAAATATCCAACACCATTTCATTTATATGATGAAAAAGGAATCCGTGAAACAGCAAGAGGATTATACAAAGCATTTTCATGGAATAAAGGATTTAAAGAATATTTTGCTGTAAAAGCGACACCAAATCCAACAATCTTAAAGATTTTAAAAGAAGAAGGATGCGGAACAGACTGCTCATCTTTAACAGAACTTATGATGTCAGATCGTTGTGGATTCGATGGAAGCGAGATCATGTTCTCTTCTAACGATACACCAGCAGAAGAATTTATTCTGGCAAAACAGTTAGGTGCAACGATCAACTTAGATGACATTACACATATCGAATTCTTAAAAGAATGTGCCGGAATCCCAGAAAAGATTTCCTGCCGTTACAATCCAGGTGGAGTTTTCGCATTAGGAACAGATATCATGGATAACCCAGGAGATGCAAAATACGGAATGACAACAGAACAGATCTTTGAAGCTTTCAAACAGTTAAAAGAGCTCGGTGTCAAAGAATTCGGAATCCATTCTTTCCTTGCAAGTAACACAGTTACAAATGAATACTATCCAACACTTGCAAAACAGTTATTTGAATTAGCAGTTAAATTAAAAGAAGAAGTTGGAGTTCATATCGGATTTATCAACTTATCTGGTGGAGTCGGAATCCCTTATCTTCCAGATCAGGAAGGTAATGACATCGCTGTCATTGGTGAAGGTGTACACAAAGTATATGACGAAGTATTAGTACCAGCCGGAATGGGAGATGTGAAGATCTTTACCGAACTTGGACGTTACATGCTTGCACCAAACGGACATTTAGTAACAAAAGCAATCCATGAAAAACATACACATAAAGAATACATTGGTGTTGATGCATGTGCAGTCAACTTAATGAGACCTGCAATGTATGGGGCGTACCATCACATCACAGTTATGGGTAAAGAAAACGAACCAGCAGATCATGTATATGATATCACAGGATCTCTTTGTGAAAATAACGATAAATTTGCGATCGACCGTAAATTACCAAAGATCGACATGGGAGATCTGTTAGTGATTCATGATACAGGAGCACACGGATTTGCAATGGGATATAACTATAATGGTAAATTAAAATCTGCAGAGATCTTATTAAAAGAGGATGGAACAACAGAAATGATCCGTCGTGCAGAAACACCAGAAGATTATTTTGCAACGATCAAAGGATTTAATTTCTAAGAAAAATTAACAGATCAATATGAGATGTTCCAAAGCAGGGCAAGTATAGGAAATTCTATACTTGCCTTTTTCGTGTATTACGAGTAAATTATATACAAGAAACAAAATGATACACGGCAAAACAGCATTTCAAAAGACGAAAGGTATTTATAGACAGGAGAAATCATATGAATTTATTTGACATCGTAGGACCAGTGATGGTCGGACCGTCGAGCTCTCACACAGCAGGTGCTGTAAGGATCGGACAGGTATCAAGGCACCTGCTCGGAGAATCGGTAAAAGAAGCCAAAATACTATTACATGGCTCATTTCTTGCAACAGGAAAAGGACATGGTACAGACAAAGCATTAGTGGCAGGATTACTTGGTATGGCAGCCGATGACATTCGGATTCCAGACAGTTTTGACATAGCAAAAGAATCAGGAGTGAAGTTTGAGATTGGAAAGATTCAATTAAAAAATGCACATCCAAACAGTGTAAAATTATTACTTGTCGGAGAATCAGGAAGGAATCTTGAGATTGTAGCCTGCTCCTTAGGTGGTGGACGAATTAAGATCTGCACGATTGATGGACTGGAAGCAAACTTTAGCGGGGAGTATACAACATTAGTCGTACACAATGACGACCAGCCAGGACATGTAGCGGAAGTAACATCAATGCTTGCTCATAAATCGGTTAATATCGCAACGATGCAATTATACCGTGATCACAGAGGTGGAAGTGCAGTCATGGTCATTGAATGTGACAAAGAAATACCAGAAGAAGGTCTGAACTTTTTGGAACGTCTGGAAGGAATCCAGAAAGTTACATATCTTGCTAAGATGAAGGAGGACTAGAGTATGGGATTTGCATCCGTAGAAGAGATAGAAACAAGAGCAAAAGAACAGGAATGTCAATTATGGGAAACAATTTTACATGATGATATGACAGAACGACAGGTAGACCGCCTAGAGTCTATCGGGAAAATGAGCAGTATGTATCTTGCAATGAAAGATGCCAATGAAAGTTACGATAAAGACTTAAAGTCACAAAGCGGTCTTTCTGGCGGCGACGGTGAAAAGATGATGGAAGAGGTTAGAAAAATGCAGAATCTGACCGGTGAATTTGTCGGGACCGTCATGGCAAATGCTTTAAAAATGGGCGAATCAAATGCCTGTATGAAACGTATCGTAGCAGCACCGACAGCCGGAGCATGTGGGGTGCTTCCAGCAGTATTGATCACATATGAACAATTTCATAAAGTACCAGAAGCAAAGATGCTAGAAGGAATGTATATTGCGGCAGGAGTCGGACAAGTTATCGCAGAACGTGCCTGTATCGCAGGGGCACAAGGAGGATGTCAGGCAGAGATCGGTTCTGCCTCCTGTATGGCAGCAACAGCTATTACGTACATTCGTGGCGGTAGCACAAAGCAGATCTTTGATGCAGGAGCATTTGCCTTGAAATCATTATTGGGATTGGTATGTGATCCATTAGGTGGTTTGGTAGAAGTACCATGTATCAAGAGAAATGTCATTGGATCTGTCAATGCGATCACAGCCTCAGATATGGCAATGGCAGGCATTGAAAGCAAGGTTCCATTGGATGAAGTGATTGATGCAATGGCAGAAGTCGGAGACCTCTTGCCATGTTCTTTAAAGGAAACCAGTCAGGCAGGTCTTGCCCAGACAGAAACGGGCAAAAAATACATGCCGGAATTGTAAAATATTTGTGAGTAAAGGAAGGAAAACAATGATAGAAGTATGTTGTGGAAGCTTCGAAGATGCCATGATGGCAAGCGAATGCGGAATCAAAAGAGTAGAATTAAACAGTGCATTAAGTTTAGGTGGATTAACACCATCTTTAGGAAGCTTGATCATGATCAAACAATACAGCGATATTGAGATCGTATCTATGGTAAGAGCCAGAGCAGGGGGATTCTGCTATACAAATTACCAGTATGAACAGATGCTTGAGAATCTTAAGCTACTATTAGCATATGGGACAGATGGAGTATCTTTCGGTTTCTTAAATGAAGACCGAACAATCGATAAGAACCGTTGTCAGGAATTCTTGGAAAATGTAAAAAATGAAGGACGCAAAGCAACATTCCATAGAGCATTTGACTGCACAAGAGATCCATATGAGGCAATCGAAACACTGATCGATCTAGGATTTGATCGATTACTGACAAGTGGACAGGAAGCAACCGCAGAAGAAGGAATTCATCTGTTAGCAGATCTTCAGAAAAAATATGGGAACCAGATTGAGATCATCGCAGGATGTGGAGTCAACGAAAACAACGCCCAGAAGATCATAGACAAAACGGGAATCAAACAATTACACAGCACATGCAGAGGCTGGGGAGTCGATGCGACTGGAATGGGAGAGAGAGTATCATTCCAGGTATCCGATGAAGATGGAGATCGGTACCGAAGTGTTTCTGTAGATAGAATTAAGAAATTTGTTCAGATTTGTGGATAAATTTTAATTTGCATAACGGAAATGTATCGAGTATTCATAAAAACATAAAAAAAGATAGAGGTACGAAAAACGAATTCCATTGACGGATTTTTTGCAAAACGCTGATCCGCCAACACTCCTGCACAACTCACTGCGTTCAAACAGTGCCCGTGTTGGCTGCGATTTTGCAAAAAATTCTATGGAATCCTATCATTTCGTACCTCTATCTTTTTTTATGTTTTTATGAATACCTGAAGACATTCTCGTATAAAATTAAGAATTTTCAAACGGAAGGGTGTGTATGTTAGACGTTATTGGTTTTCAATTTATGTAGTTGCAGACAGATCTTTATTATACTCCGAAACATCTCAATAAATCGGTGTTGTAGAAGGTCTTTTACCTTCTGTTAATAAATACAAAAATTATTAACTAGTATCGTACAACATACACACTGTATATTGGTCTGAATCACGTAAATTATTTGAATATTATAAAAAGAGCTCATGTGTCGGCAACCGTACGGACACGTCTGCACTTAGTGAGTGGATGGTCGTTAGACCATTCAGGAACTTAGTACAGCTACGTGGGAGTCCGAACGCGAGTGGGTTGCAGACACATGAGCTCTTTTTATAATATTCCACCAATAATTTCCGTCATCGAACTAAAACTTGACAAATTATCTCAAAGGACTATAATATATTTTAAATAAATAAACTTCACCGAAATTCGTTGAAGAGAACAACGCTGTTTTTGAATCAAGTGTTTCAGAGAGTCTGCGGTTGGTGTGAGCAGATACATTTTCATGAACAGATATCATCTCTAAGATGCGGACTGAACATTACTTGACATTAATATTTTGAACCAGTAAGTCTCGCCGGAATCCTCCGTTATAAGGAAAGCGTATGATAGTACGTTAAGAGCTGTAATTTTATTGCAGAAATTGGGTGGTAACGCGGATTAGTTCGTCCCTTTTCAGGATTTTTCTGAGAAGGGGCTTTTTTATTTCATTTCATAGAAAATTTCGATGAAATCCCCTATGAAATAAAAAATCTTCTGAGCAGAATTCTTTCTTGATTTATAGCGAAGGACGGTGAGAAACATCAGGAGGTAACATATGAAACAACTACAAAAACTAAGCAAATTTTTATCAGACTACACATCTATCGTTGTCATCGCGATTGCAGTCATTACATTTTTCCTGCCATCGTTGATGGGATGGGTGAATTTGCAATTATTCACGGATCCAGTAGCAAATAAATTCACAAGTCAGTCTATCATTATTGGTATCATCATGTTCAGTATGGGATTGACACTGACAACGGAAGATTTCAAAATTCTTGCACAAAGACCATTTGATATCTGTATTGGTGCGATCGCTCAGTATCTGATCATGCCATTCCTGGCATTTGCAATTACAAAATTACTGAATCTGCCAGATGGGATCGCTCTTGGACTGATTCTTGTAGGATGCTGTCCTGGAGGAGTATCATCAAACATTATGTCCTATCTTTGCGGTGGAGATGTTGCATTTTCTGTTGGAATGACAACTGTATCTACAATCCTCTCTCCAGTGATGACACCACTGATGGTATCCTTTCTGGCAAGCGGAGCCAAGATCACAATTCATGGATTACCAATGTTTGTATCTATCATAGAAACGGTTATCGTACCAGTAGCGATCGGGTTTGCATTAAACTACGCATTAGGAAAAAATGAAGCATTCAAAGAAGTTCAGAAAGTCATGCCGGGTGTGGCAGTTCTTGGACTTGCATGTGTTGTTGGTGGAGTTATCTCATCACAGGGATCAAAATTCTTCCAGTCTGGAATCGTGATCTTTGTTGCAGTACTTTTACACAACAGTTTCGGATATTTCCTTGGATATTGTGCGGGAAAACTTACTGGAATGAACACAGCAAAGAAACGAACAATTTCTATCGAAGTTGGAATGCAGAATGCTGGATTAGCAACAAACCTTGCAACAACAACAGCCCAGTTCGCATCAACACCAGAATCAGCAATCATCTGTGCAGTATCTTGTGTATGGCACTCAATCTCTGGAACATTACTTGCAGGTATGTTTGCACAGTATGATAAGATAAAGAGTGGGCATAAAGAAACTGCTACAGCAAAATAAATATCTTAAATGAAAAAGAGACACCCATCAGAAGTTATGATCGGAGCTTGCTGTGATACGATCAACTCCTTAATGTTAATGGAAGGTATCGCTGACTGTGTAGACAGAATGGCTCCATACTGCTACTGCGTACATTTCTGTGACAACAGAGTATTCGTTGATCCAGATGGAACACATTCTTTAGGAATAGCAATCGGACAGGGTAACGTAGACTGCCGTGCGATCATGGATATCTTAAGAGAAAAAGCTCCAGAAGGACTTGACACAATCGACTTAGAAATCGAACTTCCATTATCTGGACATAGCATTGAAGAAGGACGTGAAATGGAACTTCAGGGATTAAAAGAATCTGTTGAATATATGTACAAAGAATTAGGTATTGGATTCAATGCTAAGAAACTTTATGGAGAAAGCGAATATTTTCTAAACAAATAATTCTAAACAAGAAATTTTTTATGAAATATAAATAGCAGTTACACAGGGACCGTAGGAACACGCCTGCACTTAGTGAATGGATGATCGGATGATCAAAGATCATGCATGAACTTAGTACAGTTGCGTGTGAGTCGAACGAGAGTGCGTCCCTGTGTAGCTGCTATTTATATTTGTTTATTGAAAAACTGTAGGGTGTATGTTGTAGGGTGTTGGCTTGTGAATTTTGGTATTTTAGGGTTGAAAGTTTTCGAAAATATAAGTAGGCTTTGTGTTATAATAAAGGAAGTTAGGACTAACTGATATAAGAAGGAGAGATGCATATTATGACACTGCAACAATTAAAGTATTTTATCACGGTTGCTGAGATTGGTAATATTACATATGCTACACAACGTCTATATACTTCACAGCCAACGATCAGCAGACAGATTCAGATGTTAGAGGCGGAATTGGGGTATCGCCTGTTTAATTGAAGGAGTAAGCCTTTAAAGTTAACGGAATCTGGGAAGATTCTTTATGATGGGATGAAGGAGGCTTTATCACAGATTGATCATACTTTGCAGACAGCACAGGTAGCTTCGGAAGGAAAAAGCGGAACATTATCAATTGCATTTCAGACAGGATATTATGCGGAATATATGTTTTTTAAGATCATTGATGCATTACGAGAAAGCTGGCCTGCATTAAAGCTAAATTATAACAAGATGACAACCACAGAACAGCACACAGGATTAGAAAATGGAAGTATCGATATTGCGATCGGATTAGAATTACCACATTGGGAAGAAGCAGGATTTACAGTTCGGAAATTAAAAAAAGAGGAAACCCTGATCGTAGTATCAAACGAACACAGATTAGCAGGTAAAGATCATTTAGAATACAATGACCTATGTGGAGAAACATTTTACTTAACATCACCGAATGGATATCAGGTAGATAAGATCTTTAAGGATATCTTCTGTCTGGATGACGTTCATCAAGTGGAAGTAAAATCATCAGAGATCGCATACTTTAAAGTAATGTCAGAAAATGGGATCACGATCTCAAACCCACACGATCCATATTTGTTAAATAATCCATATTATCACAGCATTCCATTCGAGTCTGAATACTCAGACTCTTATGTATGCGTAACAAATCCGGACAATACAAACCCGGTTATCAATTTATTTATGGATCTTATTGGAGAATTATAATTGGAATGGATTAAGAAATAAGTGTTTTAAGATCAGTAAAGTGCATCAACTTATTTTCTATATTTTTTAAAGATGGATCGTTTGAGATATCCCATGCAGCTAAATAAAATTCAACACCAGCATGACAAGCAGATAAGTAATCATTATAAGTATCACCAACGTAAATAGAATGTTCTTTTTTACTGTTTAACCTTGTCAAAGCATACGAGATAGGTTCTCCATCGGGTTTAGGACGAGTGATATCATCCGATGTGACGATGACATCAAATAAATGATTAATATGTAATTTATCAAAATCATTCCTCATATGTTCTTTTGTTTTTGATGTTACAATACCCAATTTTATATTTCTGGATTTTAGAAATAAGAGAGTACTTAGTACATTTTGATATAGTTTTGGCAAACTAGGATTATTTTTAACATAAAAAGTCCAGTTATCTTGCAGTTCTTGTTGCTTTACTGGATGATCTGTAAACATAGCAGCGGTAGCTTTTTCGTGCATTCCGATTGCTGGTTCAAGAGTACTGATTGGAACGTCTAAGTCAAGAGTTTTTTTAAGTGCCATTTGAAGAGCAGCTAAAAGATAAGTTTTACTATCAAGCATTGTTCCATCAATATCTAAAAGAATTGTATCGATCATTTTGGACCTCCGTTTCATATAATAAAATCTCGGAATCTTTCGTGTAAGGTTTTCTAAACACTTAAGATTTCGAGATTTTATTATATGATGCAATATTAAAAAAAGTAAAGAAAATATGAGAATATAAACAGTTGTCTGCAATTAATACGTAGGTTCAAAGATTTTTCTCTCTTCATCAACCAAATTCTCAACATTTAGTTTAGGACTAATAGGCAGCTTACTTTTAGAACATATAGAAATAGAAGTATACCCATAACGAATGATTTTATTCCATGTCAATTTCTTTTGCAATCCCCAGACAATTACACTTGTTAACGTTGCGATCGCACCATTGGTGTTCGTAATATCAGTTAAAGGCTTTTTAATATGGATCTTGTGATCGGCATCTTCAAAATAAAGTCCATCATGAACAGAATAAACGACAATGTGAGATATATTTTTGGTAAGTAAAAAGTGAATAGCACTTGCAATATCGACTAATTTTTTTCCATAGTAATTAAGCAAAACTTCCAAATCTTTTGGAGATATTACTAAGACATCTATTTTCATATTTTCCTGAAGAATACGAATATCTTTATTGATCGAAGTTGTTTTAATAATGATTGGCACATCCACATTTTCATAAAGATATTTAAAACTTTCTTCTGGAATATTCGTGTCTAAAATACAGTATTGAGAGCTGTTGATCTTATCTAAATATTTTGATAAAAATGTTGGTGTCATTCGATCATATATTTCCATATCATTGATACCGACAATCTTAATTCCTTTCGAATTGTCAATATACATAAAAGAAGAAGTATGTTCTCCATCAATTTTTTCACAACAAGAAATATCCATATTATTTTCTCTACAGTCTAAAATAAACTTTTCTCCATTCAGATCTTTTCCATATACAGAAATAAAATAATTTTGAACATTAAGCTTCGTTAAAGCCAAAGCAATATTTCGTCCAGCACCTCCAAGAGAATAATAAATTTTTCCAGAGTTTGAGTTGTTGGTAATCAGACGATCGTTTGGAATTCCAAGAATATCTAAGTTATTTCCGCCAATAACAGAAACAAAATTATCCTGGTTGATGATATATCCTTTTCCTTTGATATATCCCTTTTTCATTAGGTTATGAATATGAGTTGCGGCACCAGAGCGAGAGATCATTAGTTGCTCGGCTAATTCTTCTTGAGAAATAAGTGGATTTTTTTTCAATATTTCAAATATTTCAACTTCACGTTCTGTCATTTTGAAACCCTCCTTTTTATTGTGCAATAACACGAAAAAAAATAAATATTCGTTTAAAAATTTGTTATTTGTTTATAAAATATCATATTTTGCGGCAAATATCAATAAACAAATGTTTATATTATGAATATTTGTTGTGTTTAAAAAACGAACTAATTATAATTTAGCTATAAAATAAATCCAAAAAACAAAGGAAAGAAAGGTGAGTACATGAAGGATTATGTAGTTGTAGTTGGAGGTCTTAATATTGATATTGCAGGATTATCTGGTGAAGTATATCGTGAAAAAGATTCTAACATTGGTGAGGTAACAATCAATATCGGGGGTGTTGGACAGAATATCGCACAGAATTTAACAAAACTAGATACACCTACACATTTAATTACAGTATACGGAAGTGATAGTTTTGGTAAGATCGCTCAGATGGAATGTAAAAAGAATAATATCAGTTTGGAAAATGCTGAGCAGATCGAAAATTCCAGAAGTTCTATTTACTTATATGTAAATGACAACAAGGGTGATCTGGTTACAGGAATCAATGATATGAAGATTTGCGAAAACATTACACCAGAGTTTTTAGCAAAAAAATTAGATTTCATTAATGGTGCGAAAATTGTTGTTGTAGATTGCAATCTATCTCAGGAATCTATCGAATGGCTTTGTGAAAATGTAACAAGCCCAATCTATGTTGATCCAGTATCAGTTGCAAAAGTTGATCGTGTGAAAAATGTATTAGATAAAATTCATACATTAAAACCAAATGAATTAGAAGCTGAACTTTTAACAGGTATTAAGATTACAGATGAAGCAACAGCTCGTGAAGCAGCAACAGCATTAATCAATAAAGGTGTCAAAAACGTTTACATTTCTCTTGGATCACAAGGAATTTTATGTGCAAAAGAGGGAGAAGCAGTTCTTGTAAAACCATTAGCGAAAAAAATTGTAAGTACAAATGGTGCTGGAGATTGTTCTATGGCCACATTAGTATGGGCTAGATTTAACCATGGAGAAGAACTTCCATTAGAAGAAGTTGGACTTTATACACAGGCAGCAGCAAGTATTAATGTTGAATCTCCTTTAGCTGTATCACCAGAATTAAATGTTGAAGAAGTATTAAAAAGAGTGGAGGAAAAGTAAAAATGGTAGTAAAACAGATTTATTCAATTGTCAATTATAATGAAGCAGTTCAGGTTATGGATGCAGGCGCAGATCATATTGGATTAGTTCCTATGCAGTCTGGGGGAGTACCAGCACACCGAGTTCCTTATGATGTTGTTGATAAAATTTATGGGGAAGCAAAAAAAAGAGGGGTTAAAACAGTAGCGATCATGCTGAACAAAGATGTTGAGGAAATGTTGTTTATTGCGAAAAGGGTAAAACCAGACATTCTTCATATTGCAGGTATGGATTATACAGCAGATCAGGAATTTGCTGATCGTCTTCACAAAGAATGCCCAGGTATCAAATTAATGCAGGCAATTCTAGTAGATGGACATGGTGCTGTAGATCGTGCAAAAGAATATGCAAAATATTGTGATTTCTTATTAACAGATACAGGTCTTGCAAAAGATACAGGAATTGGAGCAAGCGGTGAAACTCATGATTGGGCAATTGACGTTGAAATCGTTAATTCTGTAGATGTTCCAGTAATCATTGCTGGAGGACTTGGTCCAGACAATGTAGAAGAATGTATTAGAACAATTAAACCTTATGGTGTAGACTCTTTATCAAAAACATCTTTCAAATTCGACGATGGTGTAATCGAAAAAAATATTCCAGCAGTAAGGGAATTCTGTGAAAAAGCAGATAAAACTTCAAAAGAACTGGGATTATAGGAGAAGAAAGTATGGAGTATAGATTAGAACAAAAAGCAAAAGTTTGCGTTTCTCATGATTTTTCTCATGATTTATTAGATACATTAAAACTAGCAAATTATAAAAAACCTCTAATTTCTATTGATAGTTTTTTGCTTCAGTCACCAGTTGTAAATAAGGCATTAGATACCTTAAAAGAAGAAAATATTGATTACGTTATTTATGACAAAATTGTACCAGAACCTCCATTTGAAATCGTTAACAATGGTGCAAAATTATATCAGGAAAATAAATGTGATTCTATTATTGCAATCGGTGGAGGAAGTGTTATCGACGCTTCCAGAGGAATCAATATTGTAAGTCATTGCGGAGGAGAGATTCAGGAGTATATCAATGATAAATCTGTAGATCATCGTATTCTTGGACTGATCGCAGTACCAACTACATCAGGAACAGGAAGTGAATTATCAAATGCACTTGTTGTAACGGATGCAAAAAAACATGAAAAACTTGCAGTATTATCAGATGAAGCTATCAGTGAATATGTTATTTTAGTTCCAGAACTAGCAAAATCAATGCCAAAAGGACTGACAATTTCAACAGGACTTGATGTTTTTGCTCATGCAATGGAAGCATATACATCAAACCTGTCTACACCAGTTGTTGATGCTATTTGTGAAAAAATCATGTTCTTAGTAATGAAATATTTACCAACAGCTGTGGAACAAGGGGAAGATTTAGATGCAAGAGAAAGAATGATGGTTGCAGCAGCATTAGGTGGATGGGTTTTAAATAACGGTGGAACTCATCTAGGACATTCTATAGGACATGTTGTTGGTGCAAAATATCATTTATCTCATGGAAATGCTTGTGCTTATGCATTACCAGGGGTTATTGAGAAAACAGCATTAGTAGAGCCAAAGAAAATCAGAGAAGTTGGAAATATTTTAGAATTATCACTTCCAGCTGACTTGTCAAATGAAGAATTAGGAAAAGAAGTAGCAAAAGGGTTTAAACATTTTAGAGATGAAATTCTAGGATTAGAACCATGCCAATTAAAAAAAGAAGATGTTGTAGGTTTAACGGATCAGGTTGTTTATGAAAGATTTGCTGCAAATTCACCATTTGACGTAACACACGACATAGTTAAAACTATATTAGAAACTTACGGGGAGGTAAATTAATGGGTATAATTAGGGGATTAATAGGTCTTGCGGTTATATTCTTCATCGCATTTCTATTTTGCAAAGAAAAAAAGAGTATTAAATATAAAAACATCATTTTAATGGTTGTTGTTCAGGTTGTATTAACATTCTTGTTATTAAATACAAGTGTAGGATTAACAGTATTATCTGCGATATCTAACTTCTTTACCTGGCTTACAGCACAGGGTATGGCAGGATGTAACTTCGTATTTGGAGGAATTCAGATCGGCAAAGGAGCTTCCGTGTTCTTCTTCAATGTATTAATGCCATTAGTATTTATTTCAGCTTTAATTGGAATTTTAAAATGGTTAGGTGTATTAGATTTTATTGTTAAATGGATTGGATGGATTTTTAATAAAGTTACAGGTTTAGGAGAAGTAGAAAGTTACGTTCCTATCGCTACTACTTTATTAGGATCACCACAGATCTTTATGACAATTAAAAGTCAGATCAAAAAGATGAACTATAATCAGTTGTTTACAGTTTGCTTGACTGTAATCTCAGGTATGTCAGCATCCATGTTAGCAAGTTATATGACAATGATCGATGGTAAATATGTAGTTATTGCTGTAGTATTAAACTTATTCTCAGGTTTGATCATCAGTGCGATCATGAACCCATATGATGAAAAAATTGCAACTGCTGATGAAGAAGAAAGTGAAGAGAAAAAAGAGAGAGCACCTTTCTTCTCAATGTTAGGGGATTACATTTCTTCAGGATTTGATCTAGCAATTATCGTAGCAGCAATGTGTATTGGATTTATTTCACTGATCAGTTTCTTAAATAATGGACTAGCTGCAATTTGTGGAATTTCATTTACAGATATCTTAGGATATGTATTTGCTCCAATCGCATGTGTTATCGGTGTTCCATTACAGGATGCTGTTAGAATTGGTGGTTTAATGGCTACAAAATTACTGACAAACGAATTCGTTGCTATGGGACAGGTAGCAGGTATAACTACATTAACAGCAAAATCAGTAGCAATGATTTCTGTATACTTAGTAAGTTTCGTAAACTTTGGAACTCTTGGAATCATTTCTGGAGCTGTTAAATCAATTAGTGATGAAAAAGCAACAGACGTTGCAAAATTCTCACTTAAATTAATCTTAGGTGGTACATTAGCTGGGTTATTAAGTGCTACAATTGTAGGAGTATTCTTCTAAAACTAAATTCTCAAATAAACTATATCTATTATACATGTAAGGGGCTGTCGCATTAATGATTAAATAAATCATGGATGCGGCAGCATCTTTTTTTAGTTTTTAAATAAGATTAGGGTGTCAAAAGGTCATGGTGCTGTAGGTGATGTGTGTTGAACGTATTTTGATAACAAATAATTATCTTCAGTTAACATAAACTTTCATTGGAATCCAACACCGTAAAGCATACATTCCCGTGAGTGATTTCGATAAAGTTTGGTATATATTCAAAGACTTCATCAAATCAGTATTCATTAAATTTAAACGCCCGCATCATCTCATTTGTCAAACTAAAATCATTCGGTTGTAGTTCAATCTCATCGCGGCTCTTCCATTCAGCAAGTTTCAATTCTGAAGCATCCATATGAATCTCTGTATCTCCATCTACCTCACAATAGAAACCAGCCAGCAGATCATCCACAACACCCCAAGGCTGAGATTTATAATATTGAATATTCTTCACACGAATACCAGCTTCTTCCATGACCTCTCGTGCAACAGTCTCTTCCAAAGTCTCACCAATCTCTGTAAATCCAGCAATTAATGCAAAAGGAGTGAATCCTTTGCGGTATTTTGTAAGCAGGATCTTGTCACCATTTTTAACACCAACGATCACAGCAGGCACGATTCTTGGATAGATCAAGTGACCGCAAGATGGGCATTTTAAAGCACGTTCTGTGGAAGAATGAACGGTCTTGTGTCCACAGCATCCACAGAAACGGTTTGTGCGGTACCAGTTATAAAGATGTAAACCAGTGATCGCCGCAAACGTGCGGTATTTTGGACCAATCTGTAAATTGCGAAGCTCACGTACGGTATTGAATTCGTAATCTTCAGGAATTTCTTCCGGAGCTTCATTTAATAAGAAGTAGTTGTCATCATCCACAGAGAAAAGATATGTAAGAGTTTCTTCTGTAACATGAGTATCATTCACAAAATCACTCAATCTAGGGAATGATAAAAATAGATGTTCCTCATTTAAAAGAGTTGGTCTTGCAAGTTTCTTACCATCACCGGTATAGATCATTTCATCCAGAGAAAATAGATTTTCCTGCCCCATTTCTTCTAAGTCTTCTTTCTTTAATAAACGATGAAGAAGACCGTCCTGTGTAAAATATAAAATAATGCTGTCAGCATCTGGTTTTTGATCTGGATGATATTGATTGTTTAGTTTATGTGGATAAATATCTTGTATCATATGTAATAAAATTCCTCGTTTCCATATAAAATTCAAATAAAAAAAGCACTTTTATCATAACAGAATCAAAAGAAAATGAACAGAAGAAAAATGATATATCATAAATGAAAAAGAAAGTTATGTATGAAATAAAAAAATGACCAATGTTCAATAAATTATTGACTTTTATCAAGGAAGTGCATATAATAACCAATGATTCAAAGAGGTATGACCTCTATATAAGTAATAAAAATGCAAGGAAGGAGCAGCTGTGATCATGTTAAAACGAGAATGGCAGAAAATTTCAAAGAACCCCTGGATGATTATCATTTTGATCGCGATCATTACGATTCCTGCAATTTATACATCTGTATTCCTTGGTTCTATGTGGGATCCATACGGAGATGCAGATCAATTACCAGTAGCGGTAGTCAATCACGATAAGAAGGTAAATTACGAGGGAAAAACATTACAAGTAGGAGACGATCTGGTAAAGAATCTAAAAGATTCAGGATCACTGGATTTTCATTTTGTAAGTGACAAGAAAGCAGAGGAAGGATTGAAGAGTGGAGAATACTATATGATCATTTCCATTCCAGAAAATTTCTCAAAGAATGCAACAACATTAATGGATAAGAATCCAAAACAGATGAAACTGACATACAAGACAAACCCAGGTACGAACTATGTAGCATCCAAGATGGATGATAGTGCCATGGCGAAGATTGAGAAGTCAGTCAGAGAAAAAGTAACAGAAACTTATGTAAAGACCGTATTTGACCAGATCAAGACAGCCGGAAGCGGTTTCCAGAAAGCAGCAGATGGATCTAAAAAGATTGAGGGCGGAGCGAAGAAGCTGAAAGCTGGAAATGATACGATCGAACAGAATTTAAAAAAGTTAGCATCCAGCACATTAACATTTCAGAATGGAGCAAAATCACTTTCCGTAGGACTAAAAACATATACAGCAGGTGTAGCCAAAGTTGACAGTGGAGCAAAATCTTTAAAATCAGGAACAAAGACATTGAAAAATGGAGTTGCAGCTCTGCAGACAGGAGCAACTCAGTTATCCAATGGCTCTAAATCCTTAAAATTAGGAATCTCCCAGTACACAAACGGAGTCAGCACAGCACAGGCTGGAAGCAAACGGCTTGCAGCGAATAATAAAGCATTAAATGCAGGTGTTGAAAAATTATCCAGTGGAAGTAAGGATTTAAAAGATGGAACTGGAACATTATCAGCAGGCCTTAAAAATCTGTTGGGTCAGACAAAAGAAACATCCAATGGACTTGGAACTCAGTTAAAAGAAAATGAAGCGAAGAAAGATGGAATTATAAGCAAACGAAGCAATTTCGATACACAATTAGAAGCATTTAATATAAAATTAAATGAATTAAATCAAATGCTTTCTGCTGGATCAACCGCATCAGAGACATCAACACAGACAGCAAACAATGAAACAGCTAAGAAGGCAGCAAGCAGTGCAGCAAATGCAAAGTCAAGTGTATCTAATTTAAACAGCAAAGTAAGCGAGTTAAAGAATTCATCTGTACTTGATAAATTAAGCGAAGAAGATAAAAAAGCATTATTAGCTGAAATCGACGAGGTAGATAGCGCAGCATCTGATGTTGAAAATAATGTTGATGAAACATATACAAATGCACAGAAAGCGGCAGATACAAAAACAACAGCAAAAACACAGTCCGCAAGTAGTGAACAGCAACTTGCAACAGTGAAAGCATATGTTAGTTCTTTAGCAAAATCATCTAAGCAACTTGCAGAATCATCCCAGACACTTTCTGGATACGAAAAAGCGATGATGAATGGTCTGTATGAAGGCTTAAATAAAGTAAAAACAACATTAGACCGTCAGGGAACAACTCAGGATACAATGGGTATGATCCAGGCGTTGACTCAGTTATCAGAAGGTGCTACAAAAGTACAGACAGGAATGACAACCTTAGAATCTGGAATCAACGACAGCACAAGCGGATTAAAGATTGGAATTGCCAACTACACAGCAGGAGTTGAAAGTCTGAACACAGGACTTACAACGTTAACAAACAATTCCAAAGCATTAAATAGCGGAGCAACTCAGCTGAATAGTGGAATTGGTCAGGTAAGCTCAAAACTTCCAACATTTAAGTCAGGAACAGCAAAACTTTACAAAGGAACAAAAACACTGAAATCAGGAACAGCAGCCTTAGTTGCTAACAACAATACATTAAACAATGGAGCCGGACAGTTAGCATCTGGAGCTGGACAGATCGCAAGTGGATCAAGTCAGTTAGCAGCAGGATCTACAACTCTTGGAAATGGAATCGGAACACTTCAGAGTGGAAGCAAGACGTTAAAAGATTCCTTACAAAAAGGAGCAGATCAGGTTAACAGCATTAAGGCAACCAAGAAGACAAATAAAATGTTTGCAGCACCAGTGAAAGCTAAGAATGTAGAATATTCACACGTTGATAACAACGGTCACGCAATGGCACCATATATGATGTCCGTTGGATTATTCGTAGCATGTATGGCATTTACATTAATGTATCCTTTAATGGAGAAAAACGAAGAAGTCAAGAGTGGACTTCAGTGGTGGTTAAGCAAAGTCACAGTCATGGCAGCAGTATCCATTGCACAGGCAGTGATCATGGTTGCAGTTTTAATGGGAATCAATGGACTCGAACCACATTACGTAGGAAAAACATTTGGAATGGCCGTCTTAGCATCCATGGCATTTATGTCATTGATCTGCTTCGGTGAGATGTTATTAAACCGTGTCGGAAGTTACGTCATGTTAGTATTCATGGTCGTACAGTTAGGTGCAGCCGGAGGAACATATCCACTGGATATGGCACCACACTTCTACACAGTATTACACAAATATATGCCATTCAGCTATACAGTACACGCATTCCGTCACACACTATCTATGGATGGACAGATCGGACAGGATATTGCAGTATTTGTTGGAATCTTAGTTGTGTCAACATTAGCAACGATCATCTTCTACCGCTTCAGAATGAAGAAACAGGTTGGAGGAACATTGGAACCTAATGGAGCGCCACAGCATTAGATATAAAAATAATTAAATAAAAACTCTAATGAACAAAAGACTAGGACAGTCAGTTTTGGATTGTATAGATATACATCTTCCAAAACTGATTGTCCTAGTCTTTTTATTGTTGTTGTATGCATGAAGAATGTGTATAAAATGTGAATAAATACATTGAATAAAGATTAATGCAGGAGTATAATTAAAAAAGTATAGTAATTGTAAATAAGGATAATAAGTTAATAGGGAGGTTTCACTTATGAAGAAGACTAAGATTCCACGGAAAAAAGTACGTGGGAAGAAAGCAACTGTAACGATTAAAATTAAATAATCTCAAAATGCGCTAAAAGAGTGATAAAATTGATCACTCTTTTATGCATTCTACACAAAAAAGTGTTATAATAAACAAAGCAATATGCAGATTCAAACATGAAGAAAAGGAGGACGAATTTCATGCAAAAAGGATGGAAAGTATTCAGCCACTTAAATGGAAAGAGCAGAAAGAAACTGTTAGCATGTCTGCTCAGTATATCCATGATACCGGTCAACGGATTTACGGTAATGGCGGCAACAGCAGATCAGGGGAATCAGGCAACGGTGACACAGGAAGGTGCAACCACACCAACAGTTACAAGTGGAATTTCATTTGCGGCAGAATCCCAGAATGTAACAGTAGGAAATTTCAAGTATTATGAATTCCAGGGAACTCAGGCAAAAGACTTTGATAAAGTCAACTTCAATATTTCTGATGAAAAAGCATTAAAGATTGAACAAAAGACTTCCAAACAAGCAGGTGGAACAGAAGTTGTGAAGTATATGCCGATTGCATTAAAAGACAGCGGAAAAGTTACTGTAACAGCAACATTTGAAAAGAATAAAAAGCCATTAGATGGAGTAAGTGCTCAGCTTGAATTTAATTTAAGCAAAGATGATAAAATCATTCCATTTACTTCACAAACGATGTATCAGGTATTTAGTGGAAAGGAAGAAGGTGCGCTTACTAAAGCAGACTTAGCAGCGAAGACAGAGATCAATCTTTCTGACAAAGGTCTGACAGATACAGAAGTAGCATATCTTCAGTATGCAACTGGTTGTGAAAAATTAGATTTAAGCAAGAATACAAATATAAGTAAGATTGATGCATTAAAATCTATGACGAATCTAAAGAAAATCAATCTGGAAGGTACAAAGGTTTCCACAGCAGACAGAATTGCGTTGATTAAGAAAGATCCGATCACAGTAGAAAAAGGAGCCAAAACAAATGATCCTATCCTTCCAAAAGGAATTTTAAAAGGATGCAAAGATGTTAAGTATTCTGAGGAAGTAGCAGCAGGAACAACAGCAAAATTAAAATCAATCCAGGTTCAGTCAGATGGATCCATAAGTCTGGAAGCAGTGGATACAGCAGAAGCAGGAACGACGAATTTAAAAGTTGAGAGCACAACAACACCAACAGTATTTGCAACGATTCCAGTAAATGTGACAGCCAAAAGTGCAACAACACCAGAGTTTGATAAAAATGATCCAAATGTAAGTGTAGGAGCATTTAAGAAACAGATCAAATTAAATAATCTGGAAAAAGATGATGTAGTAACGATCACATCAAAAGATACAAAGATCTTAAATATCCGCACAGAAACAGCGCAGGATGGAACAAAGACATACTATCTGGAACCAAAAGCAGCAGGAAAAGCAACGGTAGAAGCGGTAGTAGTAAGAGCAGGAAAGACATATACAGCAACGATTGAGATTCAGGTAGCAGCCGTAGGAAAAGATATCATTCCATTGACAAGCTACAAAGTATACGATGCATTAGAGGCAGATGCAAATAAAGATGGAAAAAAAGAAAAGGCAGATAGAAATAATGATGGAATGATCTCAACAGAAGAGATCAAAAATGTAAAATTTATTAATTTAGAAAATAAAGATCTGGCGAATGCAGATTTAGCAGGTTTATCTGAAGCAGTCAATTGCAAAAAGATCGATCTCGAAAACAACAAAAACATCACAGATATCAGTTTCGTAAAGAATTTAAAACAATTAAAAACACTCTATCTAAGAGGAACATCTGTGACAGATTTTACAGCATTAAATGATCTGAAAGCACAATTAGAATCCTTATATCTGCCAACAACAGCAAGCACAGCGACAAGAATGTCATTCTTAAGCGACAGCCTGTATCTAAAAGAAGGACAGGAATTAACAATACAGCAGTTTACAAAAGGTGTATTCGTAGATAGTAAAGAAGCATGTACGATCACATCCTCTTCAAATGCAGTAACTGTTGGCGATAAGATCAAAGCCGGAACAAAAGGTCAGATGGCAACACTGACTTTAAAAGCTGGAACAACAACAAAAACGATCAAAGTTTACACAACAGACGAAACAGGTAAGATTCCTACACAGGCGGTTGTATTAAACAAAACATTTGTAACATTAAATCCAGGCAAGACAGAACAGCTGAAGATCACATATTTACCAGATTATGCAACAGCTTCAATCGGAACAGTAAAATGGACATCTTCTAACGAAGCAGTTGTAACAGTTGATGCAGCAGGTAAATTAACAGCTAAGGCTGCAGGAAAAGCAATTATTACGGCAATAACATCTGACGGAAATGTAATGTACTGCATCGTAACAGTAGAAAATATCAAAGTCAGCAAGATCACGATCACAACAATAACATCTAATAAGATTGCAACTGGTAAGAAAGTAACATTAAAGGCGACCGTAACACCATCCAATGCATACAATAAAGGTGTTACATGGAAATCAAGCAATACCAAAGTTGCAACAGTCAGCAGCAGCGGTGTCGTTACAACGAAGAAGAAAATGGGTGGAAAAACAGTAACGATCACAGCGACAGCCAAAGACGGAAGTGGTAAGAAAGCGTCATATAAGATCTATATCAAGAAAGGTATCGTAAAGAAAGTCTACATTTCCGGAGTTAAATCAGTAAAAGCTGGTAAGAAGTTATATCTGAAAGGAAAAACAAGCGCATCTGCAGGGGCAAATAGAACATTAAAATGGTCAAGCAGCAATACAAAATATGCGAAAGTTTCTTCCAAAGGAACCGTAACAACATACAAAGCTGGAAAGAAAAAATCCGTAAAGATCACAGCAAGAGCAGTGGATGGAAGCGGAAAGAGCAAGACGGTTACAATTAAAATTAAATAATTACAATGCTGTAGCATAGGAAAAGCAGGAATATTACAAATTTGATATTCCTGCTTTTTTATAATTCGATATTTACATATATAATAAAAAATAGTAAAATATGTATAAAACTAAAAAGCAGATCTAAAAATAAAAGTCTAATAACAATTCAACAAAGGACGCAAGATCAGTCCTAAGAAAACCATTGCAGCTAAATACTAAATTCGATAAAATAAAAAGGAGAAAAGTATATGGAAAAAATGAAGAAGCCCCAGGAGGGAAGATATATGGGATTTTACATGGATAGTGCGTCACCAAAAACTTTATATCGCAGAGTATATAATGGCACATATTTTGTGGATAAATCGATGATGCTAAAAGAGATATTTAAATATATAGATGCAGGGGATGAGTATATTTGCGTCACAAGACCAAGAAGATTTGGAAAAACGGTTATGGCAAACATGATCGCAGCATTTTTAACAGATGCAGTAGATTCATCAGATATTTTTGATCATCTTAAGATTTCGCAAGATAAAGATTATAAAAAACATTTAAATCAATATAAAGTTATTCAGATTAATTTCAGCGAGCTGCCAGATGAATGTGAAGATTATAAAACTTATATTCGTCGAGTCCATAAATTATGGAAAGAAGATCTGCAAGAATTATATCCACAGCTGAATCTAGATTATGAAGATGCAACAAAGGATTTATTAAGAAAGATACATGAAAGAACAGGGGATGAATTTGTTTTTGTTTTGGACGAATGGGATTATATTTTCCATGAGTGGTTTATGACAGACAAGGATAAAGATGATCACCTTGCTTTCCTGAGTTCCTTATTAAAAGATCAGTCCTATGTCAAGATGACGTATATGACAGGAATCTTACCAATTGCCAAATATTCAAGTGGATCAAAATTAAATATGTTTGTTGAATACACAATGGCAGAGGAAGAAAAATTTAGCGATGCATTTGGATTTACTGATACGGAAGTAGATGAATTATTCAAACGCTATCAAGAACATAATGAGAAACAGAATCTGACAAGGGAAGATTTAAGAATCTGGTATGATGGCTATCATAGCAAAAGTGGAGAAAGGATCTATAATCCGAGATCAGTTGTAGTTGCATTAATGAATAATAATCTAGGAAATTACTGGACGAATTCAGGCCCATATGATGAAATTTATTCCTATATCAAACATAATGTGGCCGATGTAAGAGAAGACGTTGCACTGATGGTTTCTGGAGAATCAGTACCTGCCAAGATCAGAGAGTATGCAGTTGAGTCCATGAATCTGACAACGAGAGATGAGATATATTCAGCCATGGTTGTCTATGGATTTTTAACTTACGAAAATGGAAGAGTAAGCATTCCAAATAAAGAATTGATGGATCGTTTTGGGGATATGCTTCAGAAAGAATCCTCTATGGGTTACATTTACCAGTTAGCAAAGAACTCCAGAAAAATGCTCGACGCAACGATTCACTATGACACCAAAACAATGCAACAGATTTTAGAATACGCTCATAATACAGAAGTTCCAATTTTATCCTATAATCATGAAGTTGAACTGGCAGCGATCGTAAATCTTGTTTATCTTATCGCAAGAGATTACTATCGCATCGAACGAGAAGAAAAATCAGGCACGGGATTTGTAGATTTTATTTTTTATCCCAATGATCCAAACGAACATCCAGGAATGATCTTGGAATTAAAAGTAGATGCATCTCCAGAGAAAGCCATAGAACAGATCAAAGAGAAGAAATATGATCTGAAACTAAGAAAAAGCTTAGGAGAAAACTCAAAGACAAGAATTTTGGCAGTCGGGATTAGCTATGATAAAAAATCAAAAGAACACAAATGTAAGGTAGAAGATCTATAAGCTAAAATAGAAATCAGAATACTATGAAAGGATATCGCATATGCGGTATCCTTTTTTCGACTTTATATGACATATAACGGTTTATTTATGCATTATAAAAAATTATGTGTGAATAAAATGGTATACTAATTGTGGATATTTTGTGAACGAAAAAAGCTTAAAAGGAGGAAAAGACATATGAAACAGATTGTAGCATATCTTCTTATGATATCCATGATATTATCAAATAACACGATGACGATAGCAGCTCAAGTAAAATCACAAAGTTCAGTAGCAGAACATTCAAGTGAAGTAGTAAATATTCCAGATAAATATCTGCTAAATGCTATGCTTGAGCAAGGAGATCAAAATGGAGATGGGCGTTTGACGACAGAAGAATTGAAATCTGTCAAGGAGATTTATATATCAGATGCAGATAAAAATGAGATTGATTTTACAGGAATAGAATATGCAACAAATTTAAAATATGTATATATTAATAATGCAAAGAAATTGAATCATACAGAAGAGTTAAAACAATTAACAAAAATTGAAAGATTAACTGTTACAGGCGTTGCAGATAATGATATAGAAAACATAGCAAAAATGGAGTCGTTGACAGATTTGGATATTTCAGGATCATTTAAAAATATAAATGGTTTAGAACAGTTAAAAAAATTGGAATATTTAAGACTTAAATCAGATGAGTTAGAAGATATTCAAACATTAAAAAATCTTGACAATTTAGATGAATTATATATTAACGAATGTAAAAAAATTAAAGATATTTCTTGCTTGAAAAAAGGGGCATATTCAACATTAGGTATTTCTGAAAATATTCCTGCAGATCAAGTACTTGATTATGAAGATTTTGGAGATGTAACAATACAAAAGGGAAATTTCATGGAAATGTTCGAATCACCTGTTGAAATTTATTCTGATCCAGATGATAATCCTGATAGTATGTCAATATTTAGTTATCGTTCTAATAATATAAAGATTATTGATAAAGATGGAAAAGCCGTTGCTAAAGGCGAAACAGATGTAACGATTGCCGTCAATGGAAGAGAAAATGAAGCATCAAGAACGATTCATGTAAAAGTGCAGGATGGATCAGATATAGATCCAGCGGGTAAAACAAAAGAGCAGTTACCAATTTTAACGGGAAACCCAGCGGGAGGCCAGATTAGCATAAATGCAATTTATGAAAATGGAAATGTATATGATCTTACAAATAACGGGGAAAAAGTAGCAAATGATGCCAAGTCATATATGGTTGACTATGTTTATGATGGTAATAAATATTATATGTTTAAAACTAAAATTTCAAAATCTGGCAACCTATATACAGGACTTGAAACAGGAAACATGAAACTACAGAATTTTACAGTAAAAAAGGTAGATAAAAACTTTTTTATTACAAATGATAACACATTATATCGGATCAATGAAAAGAATCAGGCAGAAAAAATAGATGAAAACGTTGAAGATATTAAAGCGTTTGATCTATATTTATTAAATGGAAGATGTCTGGTATTACACAAGGATGGAGTGCTGACAGAAGTAAAGGATTTCGATTTCAAAGTTCAGAATGTAAAAAAAATAGCAGCGTATAATTATATTGTTCAAAATGATGGAAGTATGTTGTTTATTGACTGGTATGAGGAGTATGGTGAAAGTAGCAGTAAGACTAGAAAAGTAGCAGATACAGAGATGACAGTAGTAGCAATGGAGGATAGAGTATATCAGTATACATTACTTTTAAAAGATCAAACTTTGTATATCTATGATGAAGGTAAGTTACATAAAATAGCAGATGATGTTAAAAAAGTTACACCATATTCTTGTGTATATGAAAATATAAATGGAGAATATTATGCTTATGAGAGAGAAAGCGATGAAAAAGGTAAAGAATTTTTTATTACAAGTAAGATTAGTTGTACAAATGAAAAATTTACAGGTGTAACACAGGATGGAACGGTTTATATAGAAGGTGAGAAGATACTGACAGATGTAGTAAACTGCAAATTTTATATGAAAGAGTCTATGTACTTCATGGTAAGAAAAGATGTAACAGTTTGGGCATATTGGTTTCCATATTTAGCAGAAAAAGTATTAAATTATGATGGTGAAAAAGTAGAACCAACGCCAGAACCAACACCACGGCCGACACCAACACCAACGCCACAGCCAATACCAGCTCCAACACCAAGTTCAGGCACAACAGCATCATCAAATGCAGAACCACAGCAGATCAAAGTAAATAAAATTAGTTTTTCAGCAATCTCTACAAAGATCGCAGCAGGTAAAAAGATAAAATTAACAACCCTGATCAATCCACAAAATGCTACCAATAAAACATTAAGGTGGACAACAAGCAATAATAAACTTGCAACTGTGGATAAAAATGGAGTTGTAACCTTAAACAAGAAAGCTGGAGGTAAAACTGTCAAGATCACAGCAGAAGCAACTGATGGCAGTGGCAAGAAAGCAACCTTTACGATCAAGATCATGAAAGGAAGCGTAAAGAAGATCAAGATTTCCGGAAAGAAAACAGTCAAAGCAGGAAAGACACTGAAACTAAAAGCCAAAGTCAAAGCAGGCAAAGGTGCAAACAAAACACTGAAGTGGACAAGTAGTAATACAAAATATGCCACAGTTTCTTCAGGAAAAGTAAAAGCACTAAAAGCAGGTAAGAAAAAATCAGTGAAGATCACAGCAATGGCAACAGATGGAAGTGGAAAGAGTAAGACAGTGACAATCAAGATTAAATAAGAGGTACATGTCGATGAAAAAAATATTAGTTTATATCGTAAGTTTGTCGATGTTATTTTCCAATAGCACGATCGCAATGGCGGCTCAGGAAAATACATCAAAAGATACTAAAACAACAATCACAGCAAAAACAGGATCAATTTCATTTGATCCTGCGTCATTAAATACTAAAGTCGGATATTTTAAAGCATATAAATTTCAAGGGATTTCACCAACAGCGATCAATGAAATGAAATTTACATATGAGCCAGAAGGAATCGTTGAAATCAAACAGGTGAAATTAGAAGATCAAAGAGGAAAATATTATGTTCCAGTTGCAAAGAAAGAAGGGACAGTAAAGGTCAAAGCATCTGTAAATGGAACAACATTGGATGAGGTGACATTTCAAGTAGGAAAGGCAGAAGCAAATGTAGTTCCATTAATGTCATATGATGTCTATTCACAAATGAGAAACGATGAGGGCGACAGTGTAGATGAAAATAATGACGGGCAGATCAGTACAGAGGAAATTAAGAAAGTAAAAGAAATAGATTTTTCTGAAAAATATGATGTTTCAGATGAAGATATGGCAGGAGTTGATCAGGCGATTAATTGTGAGAGGATCGATTTAGAGAATAATAAGCACATAACAAAATTAGATTTTGCAAAGAACTTGACAAAATTAGACAAAATTAATCTGGAAGGAACGAATGTCTCAGACAAAGAGCGTTTAAGTATCCTACGAGTCGAGCCAGGAGAGATAAAGAATCAAACAGAACCAATCATTGAGCTTAAACCATCAGGAGTTGCATATTTGGACAATAATGAGGATGAAGATGAAGGAATTCATGTAAGAGTCAACTCAGAAAATGTTGATAAAGTAGAAACTTCATTAGATCAAAGTGGAAAATTATATGCAAAGGCAAAAGAAGAGGGAAAAACAAATCTAGTTGTAAGAACAGATTATAACGAATCAACGAAAGTACCAATTACAATTGCACCAAAACCAGAAGATGCTATTTTAATTCCAGATAGGATTGTATTTAATGAAATATTAGAGGATTTAAAAGAGCAGAATAAATTCGAAGATAAAAAGACATATCTAACAAAAGAAGATATGAAAAAACTTAAAAGCTTGTATGTATCCCAATACGATTATAACGAGAATGAATCCCCAGATCTAACAGGATTAGAATATGCAGTAAATCTGGAAAAATTAATTGTTTCCAATGAACAAAAAATAAAAAATATTAGTCAGATTGAAGGACTAAAAAATCTAAAAGATCTAACTATTGGGCAAATAACAAATGCAGATTTTAACCGTTTAACAAATATAAAATCTTTAGAGTCTTTAGATGCAGAAGGTAGTTTCTTAAATATTGATGGCATCAAAAATCTTACAAATTTAAATACACTTACACTAACATCTGGACGATTGAGTGATATCAAACCAATTGCAGAATTAAGTAATCTAAAAAAATTGTATTTAGGTAGATGTGGAAATGTAGAAGATATTTCTTGCCTGAAACCACGTGGATATAAAACATTACATATTAGTGAAAATGTACCCGCAAGGCAGGTGTTAGGTTATGAAAATTTTAAGGATGTTACAATTCAAAAAGGAGGAAATCTACATAATCTCGAAGCGGAAATAGATATTTTATATGGCGACTATAACGATGATGATCCAAAATTTGAATATAATGCAGATGATGAAAGTATTATCAATGCCGATGGAAAAGCAATAAAAAATGGAGAAACTGATGTAACGATCACAGTATATGGAAGAGAAGATGAAGCATCAAAGAGAATTCATGTGAAAGTACAAGAGGGAGATAACATAGAATCTTCTGGGGAAGCTATAGAAAAAGATCAGTTACCATCTTTTAAAAAAAATCAAGGGAATAATGAAACATTAAATCTTCTACTGATCAATAAAAATGGAAAGGTCTATGATCTTAAAGAAAATGCAAAAGAAATAGCAGATGATGCGAAATCCTATACGATCACATCTGTATATCGCAATGGAAAAAGATATACACTTCGAGTGAAAGTAACAAAAGCAGGAGAAGTATATATCGGATTAGAAACAGGAGATTTTGTAAAACAAAATTATGATATTACAAAGATAGACCATAATTATTTCATTACAAAGGATGGAAATCTATATTGCATCAATGAAAAGAATCAAGTAGAGAAAATTGATGAAAATGTAACGGACATCAGTTATTTTGATGGAGCACATAGCTATGAAGAAGGGCGTTGCCTTGTATTACATAAAGATGGAAAATTAACCGATGTCAGAAATCAAGAATTAGATGATCTGAAAATTGAATTTTCCAATATTAAGAAGATTATAAATCCAAAATATGTAATAAAAGAAGATGGGTCAATGGGATATCTGCATATATATTTGCATTCAGATCAATATGTGATAGACAAGATCTCTGAGAAAGAGATGCAGGTAGTAGAAACAGGAATGGAATATAAAGAGACATTCTTCTTAGATGTAGATGATCATATATTGTATGCAGATGGATATAGCGAAGGATTGATCAAAATAGCAGCGAATGTAAAACGTGTATTGTCAGATTCTGAACATGTATATGAAAGTTTAGATGGAAATTATTATTTCTTTAAGGAAAAATGGGATGATAATGATAATACATTTTATTCTGTTGAAAAAATTGATTGTACAGATGAAAAATTCACAGGAATTACACAAGATGGGACAGCATATGTAAGTGGTAAAAAGATCTTGAAAGATGTGGTAAGTTGTTGCAAAGATCAGCATAAGAATAGTAGTGGATACCAAGAGAGTGAACAAAAGTATTATTTTATAAGAAAAGATGGAACCGTATGGAAATATGAATTTCCATATATGGCACAAAAAATACTAAATGCAGACGGCAGTGTTCCAGAGGTAAAACCAGAGCCAGAGCCTAAGCCAACACCGAAACCAGATCCACAGCCAACACCAAAACCGGAACCAAAACCAGAGCCACAACCAACACCGAATCCAGGTTCAAATTCAACACAAGGTTCAACAACGAGTCAAGAACCACAGCAGATTAAGATCGATCAGATCATCTTAACAGGAATGTCTACAAAAGTTGCTGCAGGAAAGAAGCTGAAATTAACAGCAAATATCACAAACGATGCTACAAACAAGAATCTAAAGTGGACAACAAGCAATAATAAACTTGCAACTGTGGATAAAAATGGCGTTGTAACGCTAAATAAGAAAGCTGGAGGAAAGACAGTTAAAATTACTGCAGAAGCAACTGATGGCAGTGGCAAAAAAGCAACCTTTACGATCAAGATCATGAAAGGAAGCGTAAAGAAGATCAAGATTTCTGGAAAGAAAACAGTCAAAGCAGGAAAGACATTGAAATTAAAAGCTAAGGTTACAGCAAGCAAAGGTGCAAACAAAACACTGAAATGGACAAGCAGTAATACAAAATATGCAACAGTCTCTTCAGGAAAAGTAAAAGCACTGAAAGCAGGTAAGAAAAAAACAGTGAAGATCACAGTGATGGCAACAGATGGAAGTGGTAAGAAGGCAACAATTAGTGTGAAGATTAAGTAAGAAAAATAAAAGGAAGAGCAGTAGATGAATCAAAATCATCAGCTGCTCTTTCCTTTTATAAAAACATCTATTCAATTATCTCTTCATAAACATCGCCAAAAATTGCCCCTTAACTTCATCGGCTCTTTTTTGGCTGACAGGAATTTTATGTTTTCCAGCGAGTGTTACAAGATTATTTTCAAAATCAGTGATCTGATTTAAGTTGATCAGATAACTTCGATGACAACAGGCGAAATTCTGATCAAGACGATTTAACAGATCTGTAAGTTTCTCAGAAGTATAATATGTAGAAGAAGTACAATAAATCGTTGTTGTCCGAAGATTTCTTTCCATATAAATGATATCATCTAGTAAGATATTGTGTTCTCTACGATTCCAGGAAATCGTAAGATAGTTGTTTTTTCGTTGCTCTAAATTAAAGATTGCTTTTTTGATTGCACGAGGCAAGTATTGTTTCGCATCGGATTTGTGAATAAAGTATACATGCTCGGTTTCATAAACATCACTGCAATATTCACGATATTGCGTGATAAATATGATCTGTGTTGCAGGATGAGTCTGCTGGATTTCTTTTGATAAGATGATACCAGATTTTTCTGGGAGTTCAATGTCCATCAGGACAATATCATACGGGGTGGAACCTGTCTCATATAATTTGAATCTTTCTTCTGGAGAAGAACAAGAATGTACCTCTACAGAAAGATTTTTATTTTCTTTGATAATTTTTTCTAGTTCGCAAAGATAGGTAATATCATCTTCACAGATTGCAATATGAATCATTGATAAGAAGGCTCCTTTGTTTTTATTTATTTGGCAGTACATTCCATGATACTGGCAAACAATATTATTATACAACGAATATAGATTATTGAAAAAAGTGAATATTACATATAAGCGTGTTTTCGTGCATATTTCAACATGGTTAATGACATTCTTCCGAAAACTGAAGCATCAAATGGCAGGAAAAACACGCCCCTTCATCCACCCATTTATAAGTTCCATGATACTGCGTAACGATTTCTTCAATGATCGAAAGACCATGACCATGAAGAGCAGAATTTTGCGTTTTATTTGTCTGATGTGTAAAAATTTCTTCTGGATTTTTACTATTTTGCATATGGATCATAAAAACATTTGCCTTAAAATTTGTGGTTAATGAGATGAACGGTTTCTTTTCTTCCGAATTGCATAATTCACAGGCCTCGATCGCATTATCTAAAAGATTTGAAAACAGGCTTGTGATCGTTATATCAGAAAAAACGCAATCAAACGATTCAGGCAAAAGAATCCGAAATTGACAATTAATTTCCAAACGATCGGCAATTGCCTTTTTCTCCTGAAGCAGGGTATTAAGCAGAGCATTTTTGCAAAAAGTATCCGGATAATTTCTCTTTACATGGGAAGATAAAGAAGAAATTAAAGAGGACATTTCTTCATAACGCTGCTCATTTCCTAATTGTTCGGCAATGTGAAGATAGTGGTCAATATAATATTGCTTTTTGAGGATCGTTGATTTTAAGTTTTTAAGTTCCTCCTGTTGCTTTAACATCGTATGATGCGTAATCTCAGTGTTTTTTAAATCAGCACTTTTTCTTGCACTATTGCATATATGAAATACGATTCCCATGAAAGAGCCAAAAGCAAAAATCATTGCAAATGACATCAGATCATAGAAAAAAATGTGGTAGCCCGAACGAAAAAAATTATTCCACAATGCAGGGTTATGGCGCATATAGTTGGTAATGATCCCGTGCAATGGGAAGGTAAAAATGCAGAGAAAAACGATAAACTTTTCAATTCTATACAGATTACGATGTTGTTTCATAGTTTCGTCTCCTCTCTGGATGTATTTAATGTGTGAATATAAGATAAAGCCTGATCATATTTCTTCTGTTCGATCAAAAGAGAGAGAGCAAGAAGATGATTTGACGTATCATGGTTCCAACGATAAAGCTTTTGGTATTCATCATCAAGAAGATGCAGATGCTTGATTTCTTCTTCTAAGAGCATTTGTTGATGTTTTTCTTTTAAATGATGTTTCTCTAATTCTTTTAACAACGACATACCCTGATGAAACATACTCCACATGATCGCAGAGATGATCACTGAGAATATAACAAACCATCCGTAAGAAAAGGATGGAGAAGGTATGGACATAAACAGATTTCCAATGATCATCATAAAAAGAACAGGAATCCCTAGATAAAGAAACAATTTTAAATTGATCAAATGACGAAAACGCTGAATAAACTGAAAAAGGCGTGGCAAGAACAGATAATTTAAAATGATCTGAAATATAGAACATAAAGCGATTGAAATCGTGTTACCACGCAAAGCAACATATAAAACAGCTAGATGAAGCTGTGGAAATATAAAGTTTAAGATCACTAATATTCCAGCAGAAACTGCCTCTACAAAAATCATATTTACAATAAAAATGAAAAATAAAAAGATCCGAAAAGGAAGATCTTCCGTGAAAAAGAAAAAAATATGAAAGCTCCATAATGGATAAATCATGAAAGATAAAAAGACAGCGGATTTAGCAACTGGAACAAAAATCATCCAGAGAAGAGAAATCGCATAAAATGACCATAAGACTCTGAAAAATAAAGGAGAGAAATCTTTATGAGAAAATAGTTTTAAAAATATATGAAACGGATAAATGATGTTAAAAATGCTTACAATATAAAAAAATAACCCAGCGATCATAAATTGTACTCCTCCCTTATCTCGTCAGATATTATTATACAACGAATCAAAATGCAGAAATAAAATGAATATTACATATAAAAGTGTTTTTATGTATGTTTTAACATGATTAATGACAAAAAAGAATCATCCTCAACACTCCACTGACAAGTTCCGCCTTAGTCCTTGGCAATACTTTCTATGATAGAAAGTCCATGCCCATGGAGAGTGGAATCGTCTTTTGTACTTTGTCTGGTAAAAGGAATGTCAGGATCTTTAGAGTTTTTCATTTGGATCATAAACATCTTGGTCTTGTAATCTGTGGACAAATGAATAAAAAGAGAATCATTTTGTGGATGATGCTCGCGATACTGTTTGCAGCTTTCCAAGGCATTATCAAGTAAATTTGAAAAGATATTTGTGATCGTAAAATCTGAAAAATCTTCTTCAAAATGTTCTGGAAGAATAATCTTAAAGTTGCAGGTAACATCAAGTTGATCTGCAAGGAATTTTTTCTCCTGAAGAAGCGTATTTAAAAGAATATTTTTGCAATAAGTATCTGGATAATTTCTTTTTACATGAGAAGAAAGTGCAGAGATTAAAGTCGTCATTTCTTCATACTTTTCAGATTCACAAAGATTGATCGCAAGATCAATATGAGAATGAATATATGCTTGCTTTTCAAGAATCTGCTCCTGTAATAACTTCATTTCATCTTCCTGCTTTAAGATGGTTTGTTGTGTGGAATCAAGCATATCAAGCTCGATCGATTTCTTTGTATTCTTACAAGTGATGACGATGATGCTGATAAAGGAAAGAAGGCAGGCAACCATCAGTAAATTAAAGCAAAAATAAAAATAAGGATGGAGAGATGTTTTTGCTAAGTATTCTTTGAACGTTGGGTTAATATATAAATAATGGTATATAACTGCAATATTTGGCAGGATAAAGATATAGATCATGATCAAAAATAATTGCAATTTATGAGAAGTTGTTGATTTCATTTGATATTACCTCCATTTTCCTGAAGTTGTTTCATATAAGAAAGAGCTTGATCGTATTTTTCTTGTTCAGAAAGTAAAGAAAGGGCTAGAAGATGGTTTGCCATATCATGATTCCAAACATAGAGTTTCTGATATTCTTGATCGAGAGAATGCAAATGATCAATTTCTTGTTGCACGGTAAGAAGGCGATGTTGTTCAATGGCATTTTCTTTTTCTGAATCTTTCAATAGATGAATTCCATGACGAAACAATCGAAAGATCAAAAACGAGCTGATCAGTGCAGGAATTAAATAAATATAAGTAGGTAGGCTATTTTGTGATAGGATCGTAAAAATATTATTCAGGATCATCGGTAATAAGATTGGCAATAATAAGGAAATAAGCAAGGATAATCTTAAAAGATAAGCGTGAGTGCTTATAAAACGGATCACAAAAGAAAAGATGATCAAATAGACGATCATTTCAATGGTACACAACAATGAAATAGAAATATCATTGCCTTCAAATGCAACAAAAATTCCAGTGATATGAAGTCCTGGAAATAAAAGTCCGATCAAAGATAAGATCAAAGAAGAAGTCGCTTCGATCAACATCAGAACATTAAAATACAGGCAGAACAAAATAAACTTGAATGATTTTGAGCCACCAAGAAAAAAGAACATGTTAAATGCAGTAAATGGATAAATAAAGATCATCGTATAACGACTTGCGATGGCAGTAGGAACAGGCAACATCCATAAAAAGAAGATTGCATAAAATATGGATGCAAGACACACGTCACGAGATTTTCGCTTTTCACTAGGAAATATTCGAAAAAGCATATTTAACGGAACAATCGTAAAAAATACATTCAGAAGATAATAAAAGAAACGTCCGACCATAAAACCCCTCCCCAAGTCCGATAAAACTTATCTTATACAATAGATAAGTTTATTATACAATAGATCTATGTATACAAAAAGATAAAAAATATAGATTTGGGAAGGAAATATGATTGTTTTTTAAATTAGATCATAATATTCAAAACCGCGATAGATTCCATCATCATTGACGGATGTTGTCACATGATCTGCAATGTTCTTAAGTTCATCACAAGCATTTCCCATTGCAATGCCATGACCAGCAGCCTGAAACATAGAAATATCATTGTTACTGTCACCAAAAGCATAGCAATCATCGGTAGATGCATGGAAATAATCCGCAATGTATTTAAGACCAGTACCTTTATCGTGATTTTTTAATAAAACTTCATATTGCGTATCTTCGATTCGAATATAATCCATCGTATCAGAAATTGTTGAAAGTGCATTAACAAAACCAGACATATCACTTCCAGGACCGCCAAATAAGATGACTTTATCAGGATCTTTTACATTATCCCAGCTAAATTCGTGATTCATATAAGGTGCCAGATCGAATGCAGTGATCATAAAACCATAGTGTGGATGAAAATCAACATTATGATCACGAAAATAAGAACATTTTTCCCCCTCAAATGTTCCATAGATATGATAGGTTTCACAAATCTGTTTGATCTTCTCAACAACTGATTCTGGAACGATCTTATGATAGATGGTTTTGCCATCAACAATAAGATGAACACCATTAGAACAAAGATATCCATCAACCCCAATATCAAGAATCTCCTTTTCAAAATAAACAAGAGGACGTCCAGTATTAATAAATACCTTATTTCCTTTTTCCTGGGCTTTGTGGATTGCTCTGATCGCAGATTCTGGAACCGCTCGTTGCTCTTTGCTATATAAGGTAGCATCGACATCCAGAAAGATTAATTTTTTATTTTCACTCATCGTATAATTTCCTCATTTATATTTTTAATAAAAAATCAAGAGCCGGAAAAGAAGATTGCTTGTCCGACTCTTGATGTTACAACCATATTTGATTATTCCACAACAGTTACAGTTTTCATAACCTGTGGTTCAATTGGTTTGTCAGAATAGTCTGTTGCAACTTCAGCGATCTTATTTACAACATCCATTCCTTCGATGATCTTACCAAATGCTGCGTACTGTCCATCTAAATGTGGAGCAGCTTTGTGCATGATAAAGAACTGTGATCCGGCAGAATCAGGCATCATAGAACGAGCCATGGATAAAACACCAGGAGTGTGTTTTAAGTTGTTGATCACACCGTTCTGGCTGAACTCTCCTTTGATCGTATGTCCAGGACCACCTGTTCCTGTACCTAATGGGCATCCACCCTGGATCATAAATCCGTTGATGATACGATGGAAAGTTAAACCATCATAGAAACCGTCTTTTACAAGATTTACAAAGTTCTCAACAGTGATCGGAGCGATCTCCGGATATAATTCTGCTTTCATTACATCACCATTTTCCATAGTGATCGTTACAATTGGATTTGCCATAATATGAAATTCCTTTCTATATTTTATAATCTTTTGCCATTTACGGCTATGCTTTGATTATAATGGAAATACTAAAAAAAGTACAGCAGTTTGACCAGAAGAGTTACAATCCAAAATATGCATATTTTTTCACAAAAATTACAAAAAAGTTAAGAATATGAACGAAAATTAATAAAAAACCTTTTATTTCTACAAAATGCGAGTATAATAGCATAGGAACACAGTATGATTTTAAAATCATACGATAATAAAAATTTGGGAGGACATCATGGATTTATATTTAGATTTTGATCATAATTCCAGAAGGCGCAGAAGGGGGCGCAGACGTGGAAGAAGAAATCGTTCCAGAGTTCCATTTGTCATTGGAGTCATCATTTTACTAGTGGTCATTGTGGCAGGAGGTATATTTGCTGGAAGAAAATATATGGCTTACAGGCAGCAGAAAGCAGAAGAGGCCAGAAAACTTGCAGAGGCAAGAAGAGTCGTCACAGTCATGATCCCGGAAGGATATTCCATTGATATGATAGCAAAACGACTAGAGAAACAGGGAGTCTTTAAAGCAGATGAATTTATAAAGGCTGCGAAGAATACAGATCAGTATAAAAACGATTTTATTAAAGACATTGACCCAAAGAAGGGAACAAAGTACAAATTAGAAGGTTATCTGTATCCGGATACTTATAAGATTTACAAAAGTTCCAAACCAGAAGATCTGATTCAGAAGATGCTTGATAATTTCGATAAGAAATATTCAGCACTTGCGAAGTCTTATAAAGGAAAGCATTCTATGGCAGAGATCATGACGATCGCATCAATGATCGAACGTGAAGCAAGCAATATGTCAGAACGTCCGATGATCGCAGGAGTCATTGAGAATCGCCTTGCAGCGAAAATGAGACTTCAGATCGATCCAACCGTTTTGTATACCACAACAAATGGATTATATAATGCGAAGAAAGTTTATTATAAAGATCTGAAAGTGAAAACGGTGTATAATACTTACGTTATGAAAGGGTTGCCAGCAGGACCGATCTGTAATCCGTCAGACACGGCGATCAAGGCTGCGATGCATCCGAAGAAACATGATTACCTATATTATAGAACTGACGGAAGCAAAAAAGGAACTCATATTTTCACAAAAACATTCGATGAACATAGGAATGCGAAAAGCACAAGCACAAAAGATAAAAATAGTACAAATAGCACAAATACAACGAATTCAAAATCTTGAGTATTTTACTAAGGATTCAAAAAGATTGTTATTTTTTTGGCGTACAAAAAAAAATACCTAAAAATACATAAAAATCTCTTTAAAAACTTGTGCAAATAATGTAGAATAAAGCTGTATACAAAAGTTATATGTATACAGCTTTGTTTATGTTTTAAGCAACTTGTGAAAGTTGTAGTGATATTTTCTACGCCCATATGCTAGGTGGACGTAGAGATTAACAATGTGTGAATATATTCACACGAGATTTTTTAGGAGGAAGAGAACATGGCAAGAAAAATGAAAACCATGGATGGTAACACAGCCGCTGCACACGTATCATATGCTTTTACAGAAGCTGCAGCAATTTATCCTATTACACCATCCTCACCAATGGCAGAGTCAACTGACCAGTGGGCAACACAGGGAAAGAAAAATATTTTCGGACATCCTGTAAAATTAGTTGAAATGCAGTCTGAAGGAGGAGCAGCAGGAACTGTACATGGTTCTTTAGCAGCTGGTGCATTAACAACTACTTATACAGCATCTCAGGGTCTGTTATTAATGATCCCTAACATGTATAAGATCGCTGGTGAACAGATGCCTTGCGTATTTGATGTATCTGCTCGTGCACTTGCATCTCACGCACTGAACATCTTTGGTGACCACTCTGACGTTTATGCATGTCGTCAGACAGGTTTCGCAATGCTTTGCAGCTCTAGTGTTCAGGAAGTTATGGACTTAGGAGCAGTAGCTCATTTAGCAACAATTAAAGGACGTGTTCCTGTATTACATTTCTTCGATGGATTCAGAACATCTCATGAAATTCAGAAAATCGAAATGTGGGATTATGATGATCTTGCAGATATGGTTGATTATGAAGCAATCGACAAATTCAGAGCTGAGTGCTTAAACCCAGAACATCCAGTTCTTCGTGGATCAGCTCAGAACCCAGACATCTTCTTCCAGGCAAGAGAAGCAGCTAACTCAACATATAATGCTTTCCCTGCAATCGTTGAAGATTACATGAATCAGGTTAACGCTAAGATCGGAACAGATTATAAATTATTCAACTACTATGGAGCTGAAGACGCTGAGAGCGTAATCATCGCTATGGGATCTGTTTGTGAAACAATCGACGAAACAATCGATTACTTAATGAAACAGGGTAAAAAAGTCGGTGTTGTTAAAGTTCGTCTTTACAGACCATTCGTTGCTGAGAAATTAGTAGAAGCAATCCCTGATACAGCAAAAGTTATCAACGTATTAGACAGATCTAAAGAGCCTGGAGCAAGAGAACCATTATACCTTGATGTTGTTAACGCATTAAGAGGAACAAAATTCGAAAGCTGCACAATCAATGGTGGACGTTATGGATTAGGTTCTAAAGATACTACACCAGCTGATATCATCGCTACATTCGAAAACGTTGATAAAAACGAATTCACATTATCTATCGTGGATGATGTTACAAACTTATCTCTTGAAAGAGGAGAAACTCCAGTTACAGCTCCAGACAGCATCGTAGCTTGTAAATTCTGGGGACTTGGAGCCGACGGTACTGTTGGTGCTAACAAGAACTCTATCAAGATCATTGGTGACCATACAGACAAATATGCTCAGGCATACTTTGATTATGATTCTAAGAAATCCGGTGGTGTTACAATGTCCCACTTACGTTTCGGAGATGACCCAATCAAATCAACATACCTGATCAACAAAGCTGACTTTGTTGCTTGCCATTGTGCACCATATTTAACAAAATATAACATGGTTCAGGACTTAAAAGACGGTGGAACATTCCTGTTAAACTGCAGCTGGGCTCCAGAAGAAGTTGGAGAACATCTTCCAGGACAGGTAAAAGCTTACTTAGCTAAACACAACATTAAGTTCTATATCATTGACGGTATCAAGATCGGTAAAGAAATCGGACTTGGTGGACGTATCAATACTGTATTACAGTCTGCATTCTTCAAATTATCAGGAATCATCCCTGAAGAAGATGCGATCAAATACATGAAAGACGCTGCGACAGCTTCTTACAGCAAGAAGGGTGAAGCTATCGTTAAGATGAACCACGATGCAATCGACGCTGGTGCAAAAGCTATCGTTGAAGTACCAGTTCCAGCTGAATGGGCTGACGCTGAAACAGAAAGCTTATTCGTTGAAGCTAAGGGAGATAACAAACCTCTTGTTGATTACATCAACAACGTACAGAACTACGTTAACGGACAGGAAGGTAACGCTCTTAAAGTTAGCGATTTAATGCCTTATGTTGATGGACATATGCCTTTAGGTGCATCTGCATTTGAAAAACGTGGAGTAGCAGTAGACGTTCCTTCTTGGAATCCAGATAACTGTATCCAGTGTAACTTCTGTGCTTATGTATGTCCTCATGCAACAATCCGTCCAGTAGCTATGACAGAAGAAGAAGCTAAAGCAGCTCCAGCAGCTACTAAGACAGCTGATATGACTGGAATGCCAGGATACAAATTCGCTATGACAGTTACAGTTCTTGACTGTTTAGGATGCGGATCTTGTGTAAACATCTGTCCAGGTAAGAAGGGTGAAAAAGCTCTTACAATGCAGGGATTAGATTCTCAGAGAGATCAGCAGGAAGTTTATGACTATGGTCAGAAATTACCAGCTAAAGAAGAAGTACTTGCTAAATTCAAAGCTGATTCCGTTAAAGGAAGCCAGTTCAGACAGCCATTGCTTGAGTTCTCAGGAGCATGTGCTGGTTGTGGTGAAACACCTTACGCTAAACTGATCACTCAGTTATTCGGTGAAAGAATGTACATCGCAAACGCAACAGGATGTTCTTCTATCTGGGGTGGATCTGCACCTGCTACACCATACACAACAAACGCTAAAGGACAGGGACCAGCTTGGGCTAACTCACTGTTCGAAGATAACGCAGAGTTTGGTTTAGGTATGTTCACAGGACAGAACACATTAAGAGAACAGACAAAAGAAAAAGTTGTTGCATTAGCTGAATCTACAGATAACGCAGATGTTAAAGCAGCAGCAGCTGAATACTTAGATACATATGCAGACGGAAGCAAGAATGGAGCAGCTACAGATAAATTAGTTGCAGCATTAGAAGCTTGCGGATGTGACGCCGCTAAAGAAATCTTAGCTAAGAAAGAATTCTTATCTAAGAAATCTCAGTGGATCTTCGGTGGTGACGGATGGGCATACGACATCGGATTCGGTGGTGTTGACCATGTATTAGCATCTGGAGAAGACGTAAACGTATTCGTATTCGATACAGAAGTTTACTCTAACACAGGTGGACAGGCATCTAAGTCTACAAACTTAGGAGCAATCGCTCAGTTCCAGGCAGCTGGTAAAGGAACTAAGAAGAAAGACCTTGCAGCAATCGCAATGAGCTACGGATATGTATATGTAGCACAGATCGCTATGGGTGCTGATTACAACCAGACAGTTAAAGCAATCGCTGAAGCTGAAGCTTATCCAGGACCATCATTAGTAATCGGATACGCTCCATGTATCAACCATGGTATCAAGGGTGGAATGAAGATTGCTCAGACAGAAGAAAAGAAAGCTGTTACTTCTGGATACTGGAATCTGTTCAGATTCAACCCAACATTAGCTGCTGAAGGAAAGAATCCATTCCACTTAGATTCTAAAGCTCCTACAACAGAATACGAAGACTTCATCATGGGAGAAGTTCGTTACAATGCATTATCTCGTCAGAACCCTGAAAGAGCTAAAGCACTGTTCGCAGAAGCTAAAGCAAACGCAGAAGCTAAATACAACAGATTAAAAGAAATGTCTGATAAATAGGCATTACCTATTGTTTAGATGATCTTAATCTAATAAATCAAAATCCCCTTTGTGAGCAATCACAGAGGGGATTTTTTATGCATAAAAATAAGGGGTTGTCGCTTTAACGATTAATAAATCGTGAAGCTCTAAGGATTATGTGACGATGTGCAGTGTCTTTGACAATGAGGAAGTTGGAAGCGGTACAAAACAGGGGGCAGGATCAACCTTTGGAGCAGATGTATTAAAATACAATGTTGCTCAGAAATATACGACAGACGCAAGATCGGCAGCGCCGGAAAAGGCAGTCTACATCTATGCGGGGCAGATCAGAGATGAACTGGGAAGCCGTTTGGATTTACTGGAGAAAAATGCATACCGCTTCTGCTATATCAATGATTTCCCAATGAGCGGAACTGCACAGGATTTAATGTACGGAGCCCCAAGCGAGATTACAGAACAGCAATTAAGAGAAGTACACATAAAAGTACGTGATTAAGAGGTTCTTTGAAAATTTTTTATATGAGACAAAGATCGTCTAGTGTTAACTGTTTTTTGTTGACATAGGATTGTATTCTGTACTCAGGTAGTCAGAATATGTTGGAAGTTCCCAATTGGATGCAGTAGGCTATTTAGAAAAATTGACTGAAATTATCAAAAGCAATGATAATTGTGATGTTACCGTAGCAAGGATGAAGGCATCATGTTGCTACGGTATCGGAAATGCTGTGAATACAGTTTCGTAACATAGCAGTAATATTAGAAAGATTACGATGATTTTTCAATTGCAGCTAATTCCAAAATGATTTTCATGACGCTGGAATGACTGATTCCGAATTGGTCTACTCCAGCGTTTATCATTTCTCGTACCATTTCTGCATTGCGGATTCCAGATGCGGCCTTTCTATTCGTTATATATTTTTCGGTTATATGTACTTTTAATTCCTATCTCTTCTCTATATTTTGCGACAGTACGTCTGGAAATTTTGATTCCTTTTTGTTTTAATAAATTTGATAATGTCGAATCACTGTAGGGTTTGTTAGGGTTTTCAGAAGCGATTATAGCCTTCAATTGTTTTTTTACGGTAATTGGGCTGTTGTTATCCTTTTTTCCAGCAGAAGATGTGAATAAATCTTTCAAATAAACCACTCCAAAAGGGTATTGGAGATATTTATTTTTGATTCCACGGCTGATGGTGGATGTGTGCATCGAAATATCAGAAGCGATATCGGCAAGTGTCATAGGTTTTAATGTGCTATTTCCAGTAAAATAGTCTTTTTGGCGCTCTAAAACAGCAGATGTAATTTTTAAGATTGTTTCTCGGCGTTGTTCAATACTATGCATAATCAATTGCACACGATTGTATTTTTTACGGAAATATTCTTTTAACTCCGGACTCTGCGAAGTATGCATCATATTTAAATAATAGTCACAGAGGGAATAATTTCCAATCCACTGATCGTTTAATCTAATAATCCAACTGCTGTCTTGATAATCTATAAGAATATCTGGCACAATATAATCTGTGGAATTAGTAAGAAATCCAGAGATTGGGCGTGGATTTAATTCTCTGATTTTTGCAATACATTTTCGGACATCCTGTGTAGACATAGAAAGTTTTTGTGTGATAGTATTAATTTTTCCAGCAGCAATGTCATCCAGATGATAACGGATGATTTGATTGAGTTCCGGTGTCAGTTCCTGCCTTGCTTCTAACTGACGTAAAAGACAGTGTGGAAGATCTTTTGAAAAAATCCCTAATGGTTCCAAAGAGGATAGTATGTCCAAGCAGTATTTTACAGTAGATATATCAATACCAAACCATTGACTGAAATCCTTTAACGACAATTTAAAATAACCACAGTCATCTAGACAGTCAATCATGGTCTGCATTGCTGTCCACTGTAAATCTGAAAAATTTCTTTGGTTTAACTGATCCAGAAGGAATTCTTTGATTCCATTCTCCGAAAAGTCAGGGATTTCTTTGTAAATATCCTCGTCTTCTTTAGCGGAGGAATAGGAAACATATTGATTCCATGAAGGAAGATTTGAATTTTCATTATAATCTAGCAAAGGATTTTCAATATATTCATTTTGAAGGAAGTTATTTAACTCAAAATTATCCAAAGACAGTATTTTTAAAGACTGTAGTTGTGTTTGAGATAATGTTTGGGTTTGCACTAAAGTAGTTTTAGGGCTGAAATTCATTTCATCACACTCCAAATCTTACTAAAAGTTTTCTTCTGTAATAGAACATTGTATTAAAGGATTACAGTATTGCAATTGTTCTTTGGCATTTTGTATTGCATTTTCAATCATTTGAACTGTGTTTTCCGATTCAAGATTCATAATTAGTTCAAAAAGTAAGGGAAGATTTACTCCAGCAATCAGGTGAATATTTGATTTTGAAAGATATTTCATAAATTCATTATTGACGCTTCCGCCGAAAATATCTGTTGTTACAATTAATTCTTCGTCATCACATAACGCATCAATAATTTCTTTGATAGGAGTTTCTACCTCTGTCATGTCATTGGTATATGCACATAAAGTAGAAACAGAATTTTGTTCTCCAGTTACAAGTTCCATAGCATTTTTGATTCCATCAGCAAATACACTGTGTGTTGCAATTAAAAGTTTTTTCTTCATTTTTTATACACCTCGTTATTAAAAATAGTTCAATTTAAATGATATTTTTTTATAAAGCAAGAATGATGCCAAGTGTTAGTGTGAAAATTTAGAGGGTTGCAGATGAAAAGTATTGTATATATAATAATAATACAAAAATGAGAAAAGGAGAGAGAAAGTTGCTGAAAGATTCCATTATTCAATATGTAAAAGAAAATACAGCAAAAATTAGCTTGGAAGAATTAGATACTGTGCTGACAGCGGAAGCAATTGCCGGATATTTTCAAGTAAAAAGAAATACAGTCAGCTATTATCTGAATCAAGAAATTGGAAAAACATTTTTTAAAATTAATACAAGACCGGTTCGCTTTCTAGATAAAAAAGTATTTGAAAAAAATTTTTTTACAGTGTCAAAGGATGTTTATGCTAGTGTGAATGACCTCTTAGATGAAAATAAGCGGAAAAATGGCATCCAAAAGGAAGAAAAACAGGAAATAAATTTTGTAGAAGAACAGGATGTTTTTCAAAATCTGATTGGTTCTAATGGAAGTTTAAAAAACCCAATTGAACAGATGAAAACTTCTATTTTTTATCCCAATACCAGTCTTCCAGTGTTTCTTCACGGGCCGACCGGATCAGGGAAAAGTTTTATGGCAAGAAAAATTTATGAATTTGCAGTGCAAGAAGGAATTCTTAAGCCGGATGCTCCTTTTATAATTATGAACTGTGCTCAGTACGTAAATAATATTGAATTATTGTCCAGTAATTTGTTCGGGTACGTCAAGGGAGCTTTTACTGGAGCTTATGCAACAACCAAGGGATTGTTGGATGCAGCAGACGGTGGAATGTTATTTCTAGATGAGGTGCATCGATTAAACAGTGAAAGTCAAGAAAAGCTGTTTGTCTTTCTGGATCAAGGAATTTTTCGAAGAATGGGAGAAAGTGAAGGATGGCATAAAGCAAAAGTGCGGATGGTCATGGCTACCACAGAAAATTTGGAATCAAATTTTCTAGATACATTTTTAAGAAGAATACCTATTGTTGTACAGATACCTTCTTTGAGAGAGAGAGGAGAGCAAGAACGCTTGCAGTTTATTTACCATTTCTTTATAGAAGAAAGTAAGGTGTTGGATAAGAAGATGAAAGTGTCTGGTAATGTAATTGAAGCGTTGTTAAATCATCTTTATCAAGGAAATATTGGAGATTTAGAGAATAAAATAAAATTTATTTGTGCAACTGCATATGCAAAAAAGAAACGAAAAAATGAAATTGATATACATTTGGAGCATCTTCCGGAAGATGTGTTAAAGGGGATTGCAGAGAAAGCGGAAAATAAAATTGGAAATTATGATACGGTAGAAATTTATCCGAACGCCCCAATACAGGAAATATTATCTGGAGATAAGAACGGAAAAGATTATCATCAAGAACTGTTTGAAAAATTGATTGCTATTTTTGGAGAATTTCGCAGTCAGAATTATGCAAAGGAACAGTTTGAAAAACGATGCATGCACACAGTTAATGATGTATTGGATTGTTTGATTTATAATCAGAATTCTGAAAATGAAAATACTATGCGTAAATATATTGTAAACAGCGTGCAGGAAGCGTTTCGATATGTAGAGTACAGTTGTAATGTTCAGTTTGGAGGAAATAGTCTCCATGCGATTACGGCGTATTTTTTCTGTATGAATCAACACTTTCGGAAACAAAATATTTTCATTCCCAATGAATTGATGCAGTATATATTAGAAGAGTATCCGAAGGAAATTCATATTGCAAAGCGGATTCTTAATATGCTGTCTTCTAAAATGGATATTGTGTCAACACAAGAAGATTTAATTCCATTGACAATTTATATTCGAAGTCTTTTAAATGTTTCCCTTTCCAGGAAAAGACCAAGAGCAGTAATTTTAGCCCATGGATATGCGACAGCAAGCAGTGTTGCAGATGTTGCTAACCGAATATTGGATGAAAATATTTTTGAATCTGTGGATATGCCAATTGAGAAAAATGTATCCGACGTCGTGCAATGGATGAAAGAGTATGTAGAAAAAAATGATGTCAGCCATGGAATTATTTTAATGGTTGATATGGGTTCTTTAAGGGAAATTTATCGATCTTTTGAAGAAAATTTAAAATCACCGCTCGTTGTAATGAATAATATTTCAACACAAATGGCAATTATGGCAGGAGAATTGATTCAAAAGGAAGAGAAATTAGAAGATATTGTTCGGATTCTTGAAGAGGAGAATGAAACGGAGTATAAAATCATATATCCTCAAATACAAAAACAAAAAACTATTTTAACTTGTTGCATTACCGGCACAGGAACGGCGGAGCAGATTCGTCTGTTGATTGAAAACAGTATTCCAAAAGAAATGGATATTCAAGTGATTTCTTATGATTATGATCAACTACAAAATGTGGAAATTGTGAAAGGAATCTACCAGAAGTGTGAAGTCTTAGGAATTGTAGGTACAAAAAATCCCCAAATAGGACAGGAAAAGTTTATTCCATTGGAACAATTAGTTTCCGGAGCAGCAACGGAACAGATGATTAATATGTTGAAAAATGTTGCGGACGCAGTTTCTATGGAAAAATTGAATGATAATTTAATACGAAATTTTTCTATGAACCGTTTATTAGGATTTTTGACAATTTTAGACACGGAAAAAATTTTAATGCATATTGAAGAGGCAATGAAACAGTATGAGTTTTTGACAGGAAGGAAGCTAAAAAATAGTACAAAAATTAATCTTTTTATTCATGTGGGCTGCTTGACAGAACGTTTGATTCGTAATTCGGCAATTGAAGATTATCCAGAGAAAGATAAGTTTCAAAAAATTCACAAAAAGGAAATTCGTCAGATACAGGCAGCGTTTAGTGTGATTGAAAAGACTTATAGTGTGAAAATTCCAATTTCTGAAATTGGTTATATTTATGATATTTTAGCGGGAATATGAGGTTTTTCGAGGAAAATTAAATATTTTGACAAAAGCATGACACTAAGTTGGCATGCTTTTTGTTTTATATAAAGACATCCGGATAAACAGTGATGAAATTTGAAAAGCCGAAAGGAGAATAACGATTATGATGATACCAATGGGAGAATTGTTAGCAAAAGCAAAAAAAGAAGGGTATGGAGTTGCAGCACCGAATGTATTTAATAGAGAAACTATTGAGGCATGTTTTTTAGCAGCGAAAAAATTAAGAGCACCGATTATTTTAGATGTTGCAGCAGTTCATGGAATTTATGAATGTGCTGATATTGCAAGATATTATGAAAAACAGTATCCAGAAGTACCATTTGCTCTAAACTTAGATCACGGTGGAGCTTATGAAGATATTGTAAAAGCAATTCATGCAGGATTTAGTTCTGTTATGATTGATCGTTCTACATGTGCTTATGAAAAGAATGTAGAAGAAGTAAAAGAAATTGTAAAAATCGCTCATGCAGTAGGAACTTCGGTAGAGGCAGAACTTGGACATGTAGGACAGGGTGCTGAATATGAAGAAACAAGAGATGCAGGACTTACCAAATTAGAAGAAGCATTAAAGTATGTGGAAGAAACCGGAGTTGATTGTCTGGCAGTTGCAGTTGGAACTTCTCATGGAGTATACAAAGGAGAACCACATTTGGAATTTGAACTTTTAGATCATTTATCTAAGGAAGTACCAGTCCCATTAGTATTGCACGGAGGTTCTGGAACAGGGGATGAAAATCTTGCAAAAGCAGTAAGAACAGGAATTCAGAAAGTAAATTTAAATACAGATGTCAGTGAGGCAGGAAAGCAGGCATTAAGAGAAGCCCTTGCTTCCACAGAAGTTCATGGTTCCGGAAAAGATGAATTTACACCGAAAAAGATGAATTTGCAGCAGACAATTGCAGCAGGTGTGGCAGGATTCCAAGCAGAGTTAGAACATTATATGAAATTATTCGGGTCTGAGAACAGATGGTAAAAACATTGGGAATTGAACAATTTGCCCCAATGAATCATATATATCGGTTTTATGAACTGAATGATTATATGAAATCAATCGCAGAGATTGGTTATCATTCTATGGATCTTTGGACCTGCGGTTCCCATTATTTCGTTGACAGTAATAATTATGAAGATACAAAATATATTAAAAAACTAATGAGTCAGTATGATATCCGTATAGCAAGCATTACTCCTAGACAATCTTGTCCGAATCCATTTCATATGGCAGTAAAAAAGACAGAGTTAAGAGAAAAAGCAAAACAGTATTTTCAGAATATGATTCTAGCAGCACATGAATTATCGTGTCCGAAACTTTTGATTACATCCGGCTGGCAGTCTTATTCTGAGACAAGACAGGAAGCATGGGATCGTAGTGTCTGGATGGTTGGCGAATTGTGCAGATTTGCTGAAAAATATGGGGTGTCTTTGACAATGGAAACATTATCCAGGCAAAGTACCACATTAGTAAATACTATCAGCGATTTAAAACAGATGATGAAGGAAGTGAATTCTAAAGCATTTACAATTACAGCAGATATTCATACAATTTACAATGCTAAGGAATCTATACAAGATTATTTTGATACATTTGGGAAAAAACTAAATCATTGTCATTTTATGGATTATAAAAATGGTATCCGTTCACATCTGGCATGGGGAGATGGAGAAGCTGACATAAAAGAAATATTGGATATTTTTGATCGCAATCGTTTTTCTGGGCATTTTGTGTTGGAATATACAGATAGTAAATACTTTTTGGAGCCTTTTAAGGTTTATGAGAAAACATATCATATCATAAGGCAAAATTTATAATAGAAAGAGGTAGAAGGAAATGAGTGAAAGAAAGACAACAAGATTTGCAGTTTTGGAAGCAGAACGTGTCGTAAAAGTACATGAAAGAGAAATTCCGGCGTTAAAAGCCGATGAAGTATTGATTAAAAATGGTGCCTGTAATATTTGTACGACAGATTATGGGCAGTATACAGGAGCAAGAAAAAATCTGATGTTTCCTATGGCATGGGGACATGAATTTGCAGGAACTATAGTAGATATGGGTTCTGATGTAAAGGAATTTGAAGTTGGCGAAATGGTTGGAATCGGATATGATAATTGTGGTGAGTGTGAATTTTGTAAAAAGGGATTGACCAGTGAATGTGTTACCTTGGGGGCTGGAAGAAACAAGCTGTCTCCAGATGGATATCACGGAGGATTTGGTTGCTCTGAATACGTAATCAAACCTTATCGTTCTTTATTTAAATTAAATCAGAACATGGATCCGTCAGAAGCAGCATTTGTAGAGCCGGTTGGAACTGTATGTCAGGGAATTCGGAAACTTCGTGTACAGCAGGGAGAAAAAATAGTTGTTATTGGTGCAGGAACGATGGGTGTTTTGAATGCATTGGTAGCGAAAGCAGAAGGCTGTGAAGTCATGATTACAGAAATGATGGACAAAAAAATTGAAGTTGCTAAAGAACTTGGGTTAAATGTTGTTGATGTAAAAGAAAAAGATCCGGTAGAAGCAGTTAAAGAATGGACGGATGGACGAGGTGTAGATGCAGTTATTTTGGCAGTAGGAGTGACAGCAGCCAACGATCAGGCATTGGAAATGATTAAACGGCTGCATGGAAGAATTTTAATGTTTGCAGCGGGGTATCCTGCACCGGAGCTGCATGTTGATTCTAACTTAATTCATTATCGTAAAATGGAATTAATTGGAACTTTTTCTGCAGACAAATGTGATTTTGAAAGAGCTGCAGAGCTGATGAGAGAAAAGAAAATCGATTTATCAAAATTAGTAGAAGCAAAATATAAATTAGATGATGTGGAACAGGCATTTGAGGCAGCAATTGTACCTGGAGCATATCGCGTAAGTGTAGTATTTGATTAAAAAGGAGGAATTGTGGATGATTAAATTATTGCGAGTAGATTATCGGTTGGTACATGGACAGGTAGCTATTTCATGGTCACGTCATATTGGAGCAGATTGTATTTTAGTTGCCAATGATGAGGTTGCAAAAGATGAAATGCGCCAGTCAATGTTAAGACTTTCCAAGCCACAGGGAATGAAATTAGTAATTAAATCGATTGAAGATTCTGTAAAATCAATCAAATCAGGAGTGACAGATAAATATAAAATGTTTATTGTTGTAAATAATATTCAGGATGTGGAGAGGTTGGCAAAGGAAATACCAGAATTAAATTATGTGAATCTTGGTGTATTGCCTGCAAATGAAAATACAAAAGCATTAAGCAAAGCAATTAATGTAACATCAGAAGATGTAAAGACGCTGAAAAAACTGCTTGCAAAAAACATAGAAATTGACATTCAGCAAGTTCCGACAGAAGCTATTACACATGTAGATGAAAAACTATTAGAAAGTTAGGAGGAAAAAAGATGTTAATAAAAGCAATATTAGTGGGGCTTGTATTAGGTTTATGTAAAAGTGAATGGATTTACGGATTCCCTCAAGTTGGACGTCCGATTGTAGTCTCAACATTAACAGGACTGTTTTTGGGAGATCCGGTGCAAGGTGTGATTATGGGAAGTGTTTTGGAATTAATGTTTATCGGTTCATTTCCAATTGGAGCAGCAGTCAGCCCGGATTATACTTCTGCGGGAGCCATATGTACTGCTTTTGCAATTTTAACTGGAGGTGGAAAGGCAGTAGCAACTGCAATGGCATTGCCAATTGCATTGTTAGGTGGATTCATTTTCATTGGATGTAAATTGATGAATGCAGCTTTTGGACAGATTATGATGAAATATCTTGAAAAAGATGATTCTAAAGGTGCTTCTAGAATATATATAATGGGTTCTGTTTTCACCTGTTTTGTAGTGTATTTTGCTTATGCTTTTGTTTGCATTTTTGCAGGAAGTGCAGCAGTGGAAGCTGCAGTAAATGCAATTCCAAAAGTAATTATTAATGGCTTGGCAGCTTCTGCAAATCTTTTGCCGGCAGTAGGGTTTGCACTCTTACTCCAGATGGTAATTACAAAAAAGATGTCACCATATTTCTTTATCGGATTTATTTTAGCAGCATATTTAAGTATGCCGACGATTGCAGTAACTCTATTAGGAATTATGTTTGTATTAGTTATGGTAACATCACAGAATAATCAGCTAGCAGCTGTAGAAAATGCAGGAGGTGACGAAAATGAGTTCTAAGATTGAAAAGAAAGATTTAAAAACAATATATCGAAGATATTTAGCACTAAATTGTATGAATGACTATCCGGGACAGATGCATAATGGATATACATTCTCCTTACTTCCAGTTCTTGATAAGATTTATAAAGATAATAAAGAAGAACGTATCAAGGCCAAGAAGCGCCATATGGAATACTTTAATATTACTCCGAATATTGCAGGATTTGCCCTAGGTATTTCTACTGCGATGGAAGAGGAAAATGCAAAAAATCCAGAGTTTGATGATACAACTATCAATACAGTAAAAACGGCATTAATGGGACCGCTATCAGCAATTGGAGATACTCTATTTCCTGCAACATTAAGAATTCTGGCAACCTCACTTGTAATTACTATGGCAGCAGCTGGAAATGTATTTGCACCAATTTTATTCTTATTAATTTATAATATTCCAAACTATTTGGCAAGATGGTACAGCCTGAAATATGGTTACAGCATGGGAATGGAATTTATGGTAAAATCCCAGAAATCAGGTATTATGGATAAAGTATCTTATGCTTGTACAGTAGTTGGATTAATGGCAATCGGTGCTATGATATTTTATACTGTAAACATTAGTACACCAATTACTATTGGGAATGTAAAAAATGGCGGCATTGTATTGCAAACAACATTAGATACAGTCATGCCGGGAATGTTAAAAATTGCATTGGTTGGTATTGAATATTGGTTATTGAAAAAAGGTGTAAAAGTCGTACCGCTTTTGATTGGAACTATGGCTGTCGGTGTACTGTTATTCGCAATTGGAGCGATTGCTTAAGGGCAGGAGGCTAAAGATGAAAAAAGAATTACTTGTGATTGGTGCTGGAAATATTGGACGAGGTGTCATCGGTGGATTATTTTTTGAATCTGGTTACCATTTGTATATTTACGATATTATGGAAGAACGGATGAAACAGTTGAAAGAACAAGGCACTTATTTGATTGAACGGGTAGGTGCGAACAATAAACGAAGAGTTCTTGTCGACGATTTTGATGTTTTAGATTGTTCAGATACAGTAGATTTGATTGAACATATGAAAAAAGTAGATTTGATTGCCTGTTGCGTATACGAAGGTGCTTTTCAAAGTATTTGTCAAAATTTAAAGGAAGCTATTGAATATCGTACAGAACAAGAGGCAGCTCCATTGAACATACTGCTTTGTGTTAATGCATTGGGGGCTCCGGATTACTTTGAGACAGAGTTAGCAAAATTATTGCAAAATAACCCGGCTGCTAGCCGTTATCTTAAAGAAAAAATAGGAATCTGTCAGGTTATGGTAGGAATGGCGGCAATGCCGTCTTCTGAAGAATTAATTGCAGAAGATGCATTTGCAGTTACGACTAAATTAGATGGACATATTGGAATTGATGAAGAACCTTTTAAAGGTGAGCTGCCACAGGTGAAACAAACTGGAGGGGTTCAAAAAGGGAAAGCTCAGATTTATCGAAAAGTCTATACTGGAAATATGAAGCATTGCATGTTGGCTTTTTTGGGAAAAGCAAAAGGCTATACTTACATTCGTGATACTTATGATGATGGATGGATTGAGGATTGTGTACTTGGAGCATTTTTTGAAGCGGATGCAGCTATTCAGGCGGAATATCAATTTGATGAAACTGACCATCAGGAGTGGATTGATTTTATTGTAGAAGCTCCTAAAAACCGAAATCTGAAAGATGCTTTTACGAGAGTAGCAGCAGATCCTAAGACAAAACTTTCCAGAGATAATCGATTTGTAGGACCAGCATTGTTATGTATGAAACATCATATTCTGCCATTTTATTTGGCAAAAGGGATTGCCTATGGATTTTTATACCGTGATGAAAGCGATATTGCCAGTATAGAAATTACAAACTATGTAAAAGAACATGGGATTGAAAAAGCTATAGAAGTTTATTGTGGTCTGACAGAAAATGAATGGGAGTTAAAACAATTGATTATGGCACAATATAAGGAAGCAGAAAAAATTCGTTAAAAAGGAGAAAAATTATGAGATATAAACATTTTAAAAATGCAGATGCTGATATTTCTGCATTAACAGTTGGTACATGGGGGATTGCAGGAGCAAACTCTGCAGGAGTGACATGGGGAAATGTAGATACAGAAGAATCGATTGCTGCCATTCGCCAGATGATAGATAATGGAGTTAATATGGTAGATACAGCCCCAATCTATGGAGACGGTCATTCTGAAACAGTCGTTGGACAAGCATTAAAAGATGGATATCGTGAAAAAGTGTATCTTGCAACAAAGTTTGGTTCTTACATCAGTCATTACACAGGAAAATCTGTAAGAGATAACAAATATAACTCCGTAGAGCGTGAAATTGATGAATCTCTTGCAAGATTACAAACAGATTATATAGACTTTTATATTATGCATTGGCCAGATGAAAATACACCGATTGAAGAAACAATGGCAGTCTGTAATATGTTGAAAAAAAAGGGGAAAATCCGTTACATTGGAATGTCTAATTCTTCCAAAGAATTAATTCAGGAAGCGCAAAAATATGCTAAAATTGATGTAATCCAGCCTCCGTTTTCTATCGTGAACCAGTCAGAAAGAGAACTAATGGAATGGGCTGAAACTCAAGGAATTGGGACAATGACTTATGGTTCTCTAGGTGGTGGAATTTTAACAGGAGCTATTCGCGAACTTCCAAAACCAGATCCAAAGGACATGCGTCAGGTATTCTATCCATTCTTTAAAGAACCGGTATTCTCTAATGTTATGGAATTATTAAAGACATTAGATAAAATTGCAGAAGCACACAATGTACCGGTGGCACAGGTATCCATCAACTGGAGTACCCAAAAGAGTTTTGTTGGTACAGCATTAACTGGAGTTAATACACCTGCACAGGCAGATGAAAATTGCAGTGCATTTGAATGGCAGTTGAATAATGAGGAAATTGCATTGATTGACAGTGAAATTGACAGATTAAATATTGGATAAGGTTTTTCTTGTGTTCATATAAGTCTTTTTATGGGGCTGTCACTTTAGTGAGACAGCCCCTATATTCATATCCATTTCTATGAACAACGTCGAAACGTCTTATCTGTAATAATTCTTGCAAAGATCAATCCAAGCGGCAAAGCCATAATAATAAGTAAAGCTTCTGTAAACCAAAAAGCACCGGTATTAATCGAAGTAATACCAATATTATAAATTGCCCGATACAAATACAATCCAGGAACCATAATAACGATGGAAGGCACAGTCAAAGAAATTCGAGGATAACCAATCGAAGTCTTGATCATAGATGCCAGAAGACCAGCAAGCAAAGCACCAAGGAATGCAGCTGCAGCTGGTGGAAATGAGGCGAGATCAACAAGTTCCAGACGAGTTGTATTTGCAATCGCTCCGATTAAACCTGCGGTAGCGGCAAGTCGTAAAGGGCTGTTAAACATTACAGAGAATCCTAACACTCCGAAGAAGCTTGCGATCAATCGGAAGATCAGGTACTGGAATTTGCTAAGGTCAAGAGGAAGGAAATCCATTGGTTTCAAATGAAGCACCAAAGCAAGCATCCATGCTGCCAAAGTTGCAACAGAGATAATAATGATCGCATATGTTAAACGTTCCAGTCCAGATCTCATATCTAGTTTCGCAAGGTCAATTCCACTTGTGATAAATGGAAATCCTGGAATGATAAATAACATGGAACAAATATAACCAGCCTGATGGTGGATCGAAACATGAAATCCAGATTTCAATGCCGTAAATGCAATTGTGTATACAATGCATGCCAGAGCAACACTTGCAGCGGTACATAAAAATAAAGTCAAATGATGCTGATTCATCTTCGCTCGAAGATAATTTCCGGCACCGGCACCCAGAAATGCACAAAACATTTCAACAGGGCCGCCGCCCAATAAAAAAGTAAATGCACAGCAGGCAACTGCGGCAGCCAGACCAAGAAATGGTGGAGAATAAAAACCATGAATTTCATGAATCCGATCAAGAAGAGTATGAAGCTCATCTCCAGACATCTTCTTACAGTTTCCTGCAAATTTATTTACGAACTCTTCCATGCGGTAAAGTTTTGATGTATTGACACCTGTATTAAACAGACATAACGATTCTGTATAACAGTTACCACCATCAATGCAGGTATATTCAATTGACAATAAACCAATATCGGCAGTACATGTAATTCCAAGTTCTCTGGCCAGTGTGTTCATGGAACTTCGCACTCTCCAGGCTCCGGTTCCACAAGACAGAAGCATGATTCCGGTACGGCCGATGATCGAGGCTTTCTCGCTTAATGAAGCTTCTGTGATCGGATGACCAATACTTTTTCTTGTATAATCATGCCAAGGAATCCGCATATGATTATGAAATTCTTCCTCCATATATATTACCCCTCCGAATCCATAAGTATTTCTAATAATTTTTTCCCAGCAATTCCAATTGGTCGGGTAGAATCGGTAAGGAGACAAATGTCTCGTGGATTAGCATGTTCCTTTACAGGAATTTCTACAATTTCACCACGATCAAGATAGTCCTTAGCAAGAGCTTCCGGACAGAAACCAATTCCAAGATCATGTTGCACCAGAGATAAGATCTGGTTCGTTGTAGCAGTTTCCATATCCGGAGAAAAAACTAACTGATTCTGATAGAAATATTTCTCATAAAAATTTCTGGTTGCAGTTCCTTCATTTAATGAAATAAATGGGAAATCCTGCAGATCACGTAGTCTTTTCGGTGAAAAACCAATATCCTTATAAGAAGGTCCGCCAATTAAAATGTCACGGAAAGAGCAAAGTCGTTGCGATTGTAGTGGATGTTCGCAATACAATGGTGTTGTCACAATACTAAAATCAACGAATCCTTTTCTCAAAGCTTTGATTGCCTGTGGTGTGGAATGGTTGGAAATTTTTAATTTAATATGTGGATAAAGTTTGTGAAATTTCTCTAATTTCGGCAGCAAAAATAAATGAAGTGCAGTTTCGCTTACTCCGATCGTAACAGTTCCAGATTTCAGATTTTTTGTTCGATTTAGTTCATCATTTCCAGAAGAAATCTGCTGGATTGCAATCGCTACATGTGCATAAAGTTGTTCCCCTTCTGGTGTCAGTTTGATTCCCCTGTGTGACCGGATAAATAAAGTGCAGCCAAGTTCACTTTCCATAATATTCATGCAGCGAGTGATATTTGGCTGATTATTATGTAAGAATTTCGCAGCTTTAGAGAAACTCTTATATTTTGCAACATAATAAAAGATACGATAATAGTCAAAAGGCATGATTGACCTCCTAATTATATAAAATTTGTATGTTATTGATATGATATATATATTTTACATATCATTCTTCCTAAAGTATAATACAGTTGATGAAAAAGTCAAGAAAGGGATGATCAGCGTGGAAACAATTTTTCCAAGAGAAGAAAATGCAGAGCATATATTTAAAAAAATTCTGGAAAATAATGATGCCTGTGAACGATTGAGAGAGTTATTTTATGAAGAGTTTGCCAACAGTGGAGATCGTGATCTTTCGGAAAAACAGTTTGTGAAAGCACTATTTGATGCATATCAAAATAGGGATCTTTCCGCTTTCTTGATGGGAATCTGTGGAAACAGTATGTTTGATCTGTTAAGAAATGCGTTTTTGATTCCTATGAGATTCAATGATAAAGGTGTAACAAATCCTGTAAGATTAACAGATGCAGAGGGCGAGCTGATCAAACAAACATCCGTAAACAAACAGATTTCACAAAAACAATATAAAATGTTTCAGCAGATTTTAGATCAGGCGGACGATATACCGGATTATGAAATCTGTCTTGCTTATGGATTTCGTGAAAAACACGATTATCGGAACAAAAATGAAATTAACACAATGAAGATTGGGGAACATATTGGAATCCTGCTATTATTTAAACTACCTAAAGAAGTAAAAGAAATGATAGAGGATAACGAAGTCTACAGCATTGTTTGGGATTTTATGATGAGATTGGAAGAACAATTACCAAGAGCGTTCATGTATTACGGTGTAATGGATGAAAACAAATTTGAACAACAAAGCAGCGAGATTGGCATCTTTCTTCCCTTCCGTCACTTTGAACACCAACTAGAGAAAAACATCGAACAGGCCAATGGTATTGGTCTGGGATGTAGAGAACGGATCCTGACAATGATCAAATAAAAAGGAACTATTTTATTTATAGTTACCAATAGTAGTCATAAAAGACATCGCATGAAATACAAATATTCGTGCGATGTCTTTTGTGTTTTCTATCAATTTATGATGAGAGTGTCAAAAGTATAAATGAAATAAGGATTGACATTTTATAAAAAGTAGCATACAATATTATTGTATTAAGGAAGTAATACAATAATACAATAAGAAGGAAGGAGAACTATGGGGTGGAAGATAGATGATGGAAGACCAATCTGGACACAACTGAAGGAACAGATGATCAAGAGGATTGTGTCAGGAACCTATTCAAGCGGAGAGAAACTACCAAGTGTCAGGGATCTTGCAGGAGAAGCAGGGGTGAATCCGAATACGATGCAGAGAGCGTTATCAGCACTTGATCAGGATGGATTAACGATCACCAACCGAACAAGCGGGCGCTGTGTCACAGAAGATGTGACGAAGATAGAAGAATGTCGGAAAGATATAGGACACAAGATTGTAAAACAATACATCAGGGATTTAGAGGAACTTGGATACAATAAGGAAGATGCAGTCGCATTGATCGGAAAGGAAGAGGAAGAATGAAGGATTTGAATTTAATAGAATTAACTGATTTAGAGAAACGGTATGGAAAGAAGGAAGCTTTAACGGGAATCAACTTAACAATAGGGAGAGGAAAGATCATCGGACTTTTAGGACCCAATGGTTCTGGAAAGACAACATTGATCAAGTTATTAAACGGTCTGTTGCAGCCAACATCAGGTGAGATTAAAGTCAATGGTAAAGCACCTGGTGTTGACAGCAAGAAGATCATCAGCTATCTGCCAGATAAGATGTATTTTGCAGATTGGATGAAGATTGCAGATTTGATGGATTTTTTTGAAGATTTTTACGAAGACTTTGATCGTAAAAAAGCAGAGGGCATGTGTGAGACATTAAAGATCAACACCGAAGCGAAGATCAAAAGCTTATCCAAAGGAAATAAAGAGAAAGTCCAGTTAGTTTTGGTAATGTGCCGAAAAGCACAACTCTATCTGCTAGACGAACCGATCGCAGGAGTCGATCCCGCAGCAAGGGATTTTATCTTAGATACGATCTTAAACAATTATAATGAAGAAGGAACCGTGATCATTTCAACACATCTGATCGCAGATATCGAGAAGATTATGGATGAAGTTATTTTTATCAAAGAAGGAAATATTCTAACATACAAGTCAGCTGATGACTTAAGAGAAGAAAGCGGCAAATCCATCGATGCCCTGTTCCGTGAGATATTTCATACAGATGTATACAGAGGAGGGGACGAAGTATGCTAGGAAAATTAATAAAGTATGATCTGAAAGCATTAGCGAAGATTTTAGCACCATTATGGGGTGTACTCTTAATAATGGGACTGATCTTTGGAATCAGTATTCGGTCGAATCTTGACGGAATTGGAAATACGATGATCGTATTTAGTCTTGTGGTCATTGTTGCAGTGATCGTGGCGATCTTTGTAATGAATGTGATCATTGTGATTCAGCGCTTCTGGAATGGGTTATTGCAGGAAGAAGGATATTTAATGTTCACGCTTCCAGTTACTACAAGAAGCCTGATCTTATCCAAAGTGATCAGTGCATTGATCATTAGCTGTGGGACAGCACTTGTAATCTCTTTATTGGGAGTAGAGATCATTGCGATAAGCCCGGTAAAACTTATGGACACCGTAACATATTTTGGAAATTGGGTCATCAAAGTACATGCAGGACCATGGATTGGATATGGAGCGGTGATCGCAGTGGTAGGTTTGCTAAGTGGAATCTACCATATATATGCAGCAATGGTGATCGGACAGTTGAGTAATGGCAATCGATTCTTGTTTGCATTTGTGGCATATGCAGTGTTATCGATCATTGTATCACTGATCGGAATTCCAAGTATGACAAACTTAGATAATATGGGATCAAGTCTGCAGAACACATTTGGATTTGATGGTGATCTGTGGATCTATCTTGTAGAGAATATTGTGATCATTATTGTTTATCATATTGTCACAGAAGTGATATTAACGAAGAAATTGAATCTGGAGTAGGAAAAATAGAAGGGATAAGGAGAGGAGGAAAAATTATGTTAAGGAAATTGATGAAATATGATCTAAAATATTACCGTAAGATCATGCTGCCACTATGGGCTGTTTTGATCATTTATGGAATTGTCCATGGAATCAATACTGTGTTCAATTATGAAACATTTTATGATCATATCCCAATAAAGGCACAGGCTATTGTTGTTGTGACCGGTATTTATTTTATATTCTGCGTGAATATTATTCTTGTGATACAAAGGTTCTGGAAAAGCATGTATGGAAAGGAAAGCTACCTTACACATACACTTCCAGTGACTGTGAGAAAGTTGATCTTGTCAAAGGTTTTCAGTGCGATCATCATCAGTTTTACAACAGTTTTTATCTTCTTTGCAGAAAATGATATATTGATTTATATACAAAGTATTGTATATCACGGAGAAGCTTCACTTCAAGGAATACCGATTCGACATTTTCAGGATTTTACAAAAACAAAAGTTGTTTTAACCATTCTTTATATGATCATATATGGAATCATATGGACGATGCATCTGATCTATCAGGCATATACAGCAATATGCATTGGACAGATGAGAAGTAAAAACAGATTTGCGACAACGATCATTGTAGGAGCTTTTTTATTCTTGGTTGGCTATGAAATGCAAGTGGTATTGTTGCAACATAATAGATATTACAGTTGGTTTTATCTTCCGTGTCTTATTGCCTTTCTTGTGGAAATTGTGTTGTGTCATTTGGTGATTGAGTTTATTTTGACTAGAAAGTTAAATATAAATTAGATAATAGAATTGACATAAAAAATTATAGATGTTAATATAACAATATAAAAAGGTGCTACCGATGACGGTTTGCCTGATTAATATAAGTTTTATAGACCGCTTACTTTCTCAGGGTAGGGCGGTCTTTTTCTGTCTTGGCATCATGCTTTCCACGCACATAGCCAAGACTATAAAAAGTCGCACACAGTGAGATTACTGCGATTAGGTCTGTAATGGTTAGCATAATTTCAAGTCCCCTTTCCGTCAGATTTCTCTATGAAAGAGATGGATCTATGTAATCGGGGCTAGAACTCCCCGTAGGAAGCAAACCGCCATTCACGTCAATGTGAAGTAACACCTTGACGTTTATTTTAACAGAAAACATATATTAATTCAATAAAAAACAAAGTATAAACATATAAAAGTACAAAAAATTTTACATACATTTAACACAACACATCTCCTAAATAAGTTAAAATAAAACTGTTGTAAAAAATAAGTGAAAGAAAAGTAAAGAAAAGAACAACTAAAGGAGAAAAAAAGTGAGCAGTACAAACATTTTAGGTCTGTTGGGAGGATTAGCATTATTCCTATATGGTATGCAGATGATGAGTAACGGATTAGAATCCGTTGCCGGAAATAAAATGAAAGACATTTTGGAAAAATTGACATCCAATAGATTCTTAGGTATTATCGTAGGAGCTTTGATCACAGCCGTGATCCAGTCATCCTCAGCTACAACGGTAATGGTCGTAGGATTTGTAAACTCTGGAATGATGACATTAAATCAGGCCGTATGGATCATCATGGGAGCTAATATTGGTACAACAATTACAGGACAGTTAATTGCCTTAGATGTTGGGGCATTAGCACCATTAATTGCGTTTATCGGTGTAGCAATCGTTGTATTTTCAAAGAATGAAAAAGTACAGTTTGTCGGAGAAATCATTGCAGGACTTGGTATTTTATTTGTTGGAATGAACATGATGGGAGATTCCATGATACCACTTCGTGAGTATCCACCATTTATCAACCTGATGACAAGATTCTCAAATCCATTGATCGGAATCATCGCAGGTATGATCTTTACAGCGGTCATCCAGTCATCTTCAGCTTCTGTAGGTATCCTGCAGGCATTAGCATTAAGCGGAGTGATCAGTTTCCATGATGCAGCCTTTGTATTATTTGGACAGAATATCGGTACATGTATTACAGCGATCTTAGCATCGATCGGAACAGAGAGAAGTGCGAAGAGAGCAACGATCATTCATCTAAGCTTCAATATTATCGGAACAGCCATTTTTACAATTTTATGTTTAGTGACACCTTTGACAAATTATGTGGCAGGATTCAGTGGAAGCAGTATTACAAAACAGATTGCCAATATGCATACATTATTTAATATCAGTACAACCATCCTGCTGATCCCATTTGGAAATTATCTGGCAAAACTTGCAACCAAGATCCTTCCAGAGAAAGCAGAAGAGAAAGAACATCACAAACATTTAAAATACATCAAATCAGTTGATACAAGAGTAGATGCTACATTTGGTACATCAGCGATCAACTTACAGAACTTAAGAAATGAAATTCAGAGAATGCTTGAGATGGCAAGGGTCAATGTAGAAGAAAGTTTTGATGCATTTTTGGCAGGAAGCAGCAGACTCTTAGGTGATGTTGATAAAAGAGAAGATTATATTGATTATCTGAACAAAGAAATCTCAAGAGCCGCAGCAAAGATGATGGCGCATGAAACGAATGTTAAAGCTTCAAAAAATATCGGCTCATATCTTGATATGACAAGTAATATCGAACGAATTGGAGATCATGCAGTTAATATTTGTGATTATACAAAGTTGATCGAAGAAAAACATATTGTATTTTCAGATGACGCAAAACAGCAGATGGAAGAAATGAAAATGATCTGTGAAAAAATGTTCCATAACATTTCTAAGGTACCAGAGGATACGCAGGAATGGCTTCAGAAAGTTCATGATTCAGAGAACTTTATCGATCAGAAGACAGAAGAATTCTACGAAAGTCACTTGGAACGTATCAACAGAGGAGAATGTAATGATGAAGCATGCATCATTTTCTCTGAAATGTTAACAGACTTTGAGCGTATCGGTGATCATACATGGAATGTTGCGAAACAGATGGCAAAGATCATTGAACGTGGGTAAAACAATTACATAAAATTCAAAAAGAACCTTCTGAAAGAATTAAAATAAGAAGGTTCTTTTTTTGATAGTAACTAGACTTGTTATAAACAATACGTTATACTAAAAAGAGTGCTAAAAACAGGTGTGTAAAGGAGAAATGAGTTATGGATTATATTTTATCCCCATCAATTTTGTCAGCAGATTTTGCGAATCTTGGAGCAGATGTAAAAGAAGCAGTAAAAGCGGGTGCAAAATGGGTGCATATTGATGTTATGGATGGAATGTTCGTACCTAATATTTCCTTGGGACTTCCAGTGATTAAATCACTTCGTAAAGAGACAGAAGCTTTATTTGATGTACATTTAATGATTGAAGAACCAGGAAGATATATTGATGATTTTGCAGAAGCAGGAGCTGATCTGATCACTCTTCACGCAGAAGCAACAAAACATCTTCATAGAGCGATCCAGCAGGTAAAAGCGAAAGGATTAAAAGTTGGAGTAGCCTTGAATCCAGCAACGCCATTATCTGCATTAGATTATGTATTAGAAGAATTAGATATGGTACTGATCATGACTGTAAACCCAGGTTATGGCGGACAGTCTTATATTGCGAAGATGGATGACAAGATCAAAGAATTACGAGCGATCATCAATGAAAAAGGACTGGATATCGATATTGAAGTAGATGGAGGAATCTCAGCAAAGAACGTAGCACATGTCAAAGAATGTGGAGCAAACGTATTTGTAGCAGGATCCGCTGTATTTAACGGTGATATTGCATCTAGTGCAAAAGATATTTTAGAAGCTATGGAGGCGTAAAAATGAGTGAATGTAGTCATGACTGCAGCAGTTGTAGTGCAAACTGCGGAAGCAGAACACAGGAGAAAACAGATTTTCTTGAACCATTATATAGAGAAAGTAAAGTAAAGAAGGTTATCGGTATCGTCAGTGGAAAAGGTGGCGTAGGTAAATCCATGACAACTTCTTTATTAGGAGTCGCAGCAATGAGAAAAGGGTTGCATACAGCAATTCTTGATGCGGATGTCACAGGACCATCCATCCCGCAGGCATTTGGACTTCATGAGAGATTATTAGGAAATGCAGAAGGAATCATTCTTCCAGCAATGACAAATTTCGGAATCGAAGTTGTATCCTTAAACTTAATGTTAGAAGAAGAAACACAGCCAGTAATCTGGAGAGGTCCAGTTGTAGCAGACGTTGTAAAACAGTTCTGGGGTAAGACATTATGGAAAGACATTGATGTGATGTTTGTGGACATGCCACCAGGAACCGGAGAAGTTCCATTAACAGTTTTCCAGTCTATTCCATTAGATGGAATCGTTGTCGTTGCAACTCCACAGGAATTAGTAGGAATGATCGTGGAGAAAGCTGTGAATATGGCGAACATGATGAATGTACCAGTTCTGGGTCTGATTGAGAACATGAGCTACATCAAATGTCCAGATTGCGGCAAAGAGATCAAGGTATTTGGAGACAGTCATATTGAAGAAATTTCTGAGAAGTTTAACATTCCAGTACTCGGAAAACTTCCAATTGATCCAAAATTAACACAGGCATGTGACGCAGGGCTGATCGAGGATGTGGAAAATATTTACTTAGATGGTGTCATGGATATCATTTTATAAGAAGAAACAACGTAAAGAAGCGGTTTTCCGCTTCTTTTTTTGATGGAAAAAGTGCAATGAAAAATAGAAATATTGTATACAAATATATAAAAAACAAATCGTATAAGTTAATAAATTTGTAACAACAAACTTACATATATTGGAAACAAATTGTATTTTATCGAGTACAAAGGTTGACATATCGAGGGATATCGGGTAAAGTATGAAACATAGATTTCGAAAATGTTACAAAAATGTTTCGAAATTTAAGAAACTGTTGAGCACAGAAAGAGGTTTATATGCTGAAAGTTATGAAGAAGAAATTGTTAGTAGTGATCACAATGCTAGTAGTAGCATCAGGATTCATTTTTACAGGATCAACTTCAACCAAAGCAAAAGATAACGACGTAAAGTACTTAGGAAAATATAAATTAACAGCTTACTGCGGATGCAGAAAGTGCAGTGGAAAATGGGGAGCAAGAACAGCTTCTGGAAAGAAAGCAAAACAGGGAAGAACTATTGCTGTAGATAAAAGAAAGATCAAATTAGGATCAAAAGTACAGATCAATGGAAAAACATACGTAGCCGAAGATGTCGGAGGCGGTGTCAAAGGAAAACATATCGATGTATTCTTTAAATCTCATAAACAGACAAAGAGATTTGGTAAGAAAACAGGTGTTAAAGTTTATAAGGTAAATTAAGATACGAATGATGATTATAAAATATAGCGTAAAAATATCAGCCAGTTTGGAAGAAAAGATGAATTCAAACTGGCTGATATTTTTTTGCTTTTACAAATGAATATTTAACGGTATTAAAATTTATAAGTACCATTTTCTCTTAAAGCAGCTAAAGCATCAATAACGCTCTGTTTATCTTCTGGATATGTAACACCATACCACTGATCTTTAGATACAAGTACTTCAAGAGAGGCTTTTCCATCATGTAACAGGTCACTTGCGACACTAGGAATAAAGTATTCACCTTTTAATGGATTCTCTTTGATCGCTTGATCAAGGAAAGTAGGGAATCCTTTTTCTAACTCGTCCATGATCATAGGCTGGAATCCAAAGAAGTTCATGGACACTAAAGTATCAAATGGAAGCGATGCCCAAGTTGCACCGTCATCTTCTGTGAATTCTGCATGATCTTCACGTTTTTCGATATGAGTTCTTTCTGTGATAGAAAGTAACTGGTGGTTGTCATCAACTTCACAGACACCTCTGGATACGTATCCATTCTCTGTAACTGTATTTCCAAGATGATATCCCACCATTGCAAATGGTGCCTTTCCGTCTTTCTCTTCATGGCTTGTAAGGAAATCAGCCATGACTTTATATCCATCAACACCATAATAGTCATCTGCGTTGATCACGGCAAATGGTTCATTGATAAATGGTTTTGCACATAAAACAGCATGTGCAGTTCCCCAAGGTTTGACACGTCCTTCAGGGACATTATAACCTTCTGGTAATGCATCTACTTCCTGATATGCATAACATACTTCCATTCCTTCAGGAACCCTTGCTCCAACAGTTTCTTTAAAATCTTTCTCAATTGCTTTCTTTATCACAAAGACTACCTTACCGAATCCGGCACGTTTTGCATCATAGATGGAATAATCAATGATCGCATGTCCCATTGGATCCATAGGGTCCATCTGTTTTAATCCTCCATAACGGCTTCCCATACCGGCAGCCAGAATTACTAATGCTGGTTTTTTCATGAAAAAACTCCCTTCTGATTTTTAAACTAAAATAAGTATAACGCAAGATAGAACAGATGGAAAGAGAAAGAAGGCATCTGTTAAAATTATTTGCAACGGATTTTCTTAGAACTCCATTTGCTGAAATATGTTCTTCCTTTTAATTTTCTGTAGGCACGAATACGTACATAGTAAGTTTTCTTTCGTTTTAGTTTTTTGATCGTTTTTGATACAGTGCTTCTATTTTTTATGATCACTGTTTTTCTTCTTCGTGTAAATTTGGAATTTGTGGCATATTGAATCTGATATCCGTTGGTTCCAGTTGCCTTTTTCCATTTCAGAAGAATTGTTTTTGCTTTTGGAGATGTAATTTTTGTGATTTTTAGTTTTTGCTTTTGTACGGATGAAATCACATTTGCATCTGTATTTTTCTTTGTTGATGTTGCATAAGTTCCATTTATTTTACCGCTTGTTGAGGCAGATGGCTTGGTGTTGTCTGACAGAGAACCGGAATTATGTGTGGGTTTCGTAGAAGGTTTTGAGGAAGAATTGTCAGATGCACCAGGGGTTGTTCCAGGTTTTTCAGTAGCAGTCGTCGTTGTCGTAGCAGAGGAAGCAGTTGTTGGTCCCTGATCGGTATAGGTATATTTTGCGTCATGTTCTTTTGCATATTGAATTGCATAAGAATCACGAGGTGCATGAATCCGGACTTTAAAAACAGGAACTTTCTGTCCACCAACATTTGTATACCATCCGCTGTCCAATGCAGTATCTGAGATCGAAGTTACACTGGAAGGAATATAAATATCCCGCAGCTTATCACAGTTGTAAAAACATTTATCGCTAAGTGTTGTCATACCATCTTCAATGACAACTTCCGTAAGAACATCATAGTCTTCAAAAGCATTTGCAGATATCTCTGTGATTCCAGATTTAAATACCATCTTTGTAAGATTATTTTTAATCTGTTTCCATCCATAAGTGTCGGTATATGCCTGACCATTTACTAATCCGGCGACAGAAGATCTGTGAATCTCGCCATTATTAATAGAAACAGTTCCTTTTCCGGAAAATGTAAGCGTATTATCAGATATCTCCCAGGAAACATTTTCTCCAGCAACATGGTAAGATTTTACTGTTTCAAAATCACCTGTCTGTGCATCAATGGAATAGAAATTTACAGTATTTGCATTGGAAGCGTAGTAAACAATTTTCCCGTCTTTTAAGATTGGTTCACAATCAGAAATAGGGGCTGCAGCGGTATATTCTTTGCTGAGTTTATTTCCGTTTTCATCAACAAACATATAATGAAGAATATAGGAACCAAGAGGATTATCAAGTGTTGTATCTTGTTTTCCATATTTGCCATATTCCTGCCATGAGATCATAAAACGATTATCATTGACCTTTGTAAGGTAAGTTCCTTGGAAAGATACACCGTTATCGCTGCGATCTGCATAATTCGTACAAGCTACAACTTTGGTTGCATCGGCAGAATAATTGTCAAGCGGTGTTACGGTAAGATAAATATTATAAGATGTACTGCGTGTAGCTTCACTAAATTTGCTTTGGTCGATGGAAGTACCAAGTGTTAAAATGTTGTGTCCGGAAACCGCCAGACCATCGACACTGGCACGGCAGGCACGAGCATAAACTCCATCGGTTGATAATTTGGCATAGTTAAATACAGAGATTGTTTTCGGCTTTAGTTTGGTATTCGGATAATTTCCATCATAATAAGTTCCGTCATATTTTGATAATCTTACATATTTGGAACCTTCGCATTGATCAAGCATATACATATCAGAACCTTGCTGGTCAAGGAACTGAATAAAAGAATGTGACTGATCCCATGAAATGAATCTTCCAGTCATGGAAGATGGATCAACTTCCACCATTAAAAATCCCTGGTGGCCTTGGCCATATTTTGGATCGACATAACCTTCGTGACCGGAGACAAGATATAGTTTTCCTTTATGTTCGATCATGTCACAGGATGAAGCATCAAAAGGATAACGTACAGAATTCTCAGCAACAACCCGATCTCTTTTGATGGATGCAGCACCAAGTCTTTTCCAGTTATGATCATATTTAATGATACGGATGACTTCTTTGTTATTATTTTCTTCTGTATTATTCTGGCCTTCTGCGATGTAATACGCATCATCGCCAGCGTAAAAACCACCCCAAAGATCAAGTTCCAGGTCTAAGGAACGTTTGCTGGTAATCATAAATTTATCATTATAATCTTCAATCCATATCTTTTTGCGTTCATTATCAAAACTGACTCGCATGTATCCAGAGGCATTTGGTACAAGATAGGAACGTTTCAGACGGGTGGCTGTTTTTACATTTGTAACAGCACTAAGATCAAGGTTATCAATTGCGACAGGAACAAGGGAATCTGAAGCGTTAATACTGATTTCTGAAACAGGGATCAGATTGGAGATCAGAACCAAGATCAGGGCAAAGCATAACAGGGATTTTTTCATACTTTTTTTCATAGATTTTGAATCCTCCTTTGATTAAAAAATTTGTAAAATATAGGGGTTAATACCAGTATAGCGTAAGATCCTATTGATGGGAAGTAAGAAAAAATAAAGAATTGGAATTGATAAAGATCTATTTCGGTCAGCTAGAATTTATTGTATAATTTGAGTATTGAATCGTTGCAAAAAAAGAGAAAGATTTACAAATATTCGAGGAGGAAGAGTATGAAAAAACGAATATTATCAGTTTTATTATCGATGGTTGTGGCAACGACCATTTCATCCGCAGTTCCAATGAGTGTTCAGGCGGAAACGACTGCAGTTAAAACGGCAGTACAATCAGCAAATACGACATATGGCAGTAATACAAATCCCGGAGAAATTGATGTAAAAGATATCAAAGAGTGGAGAGACAAGGCGAATGAGAATGATGTCTTACCAGGTTGGTATCATTTCAGAGGAGAAGATACAAACTGGCATAGGATAGAATTTTGGCCAGATAAAGAAAACACAATGAAGGATTATGAATCAGACAAGATTCTTATGACTTTCGAATTGTGGAAAAAATCAGGTAATTCTTATGAAAAGATAAAAGAGATTGATCTTAAGAAGAGTTACAAGCAATTCAAATTTCATATAGATAAAGATACCGACTATTATATTTATTTAGGCGGTGTAGATGACTGTTGCGGAAACCTTGAAATCGGAAGCCAAGGGAATCTATATGATACATGGAAAGGAATAGAGATACCTTCGAATGCACAGCAACTTAACAATTTACAAAGTGAATATGTAGATGTATCTTCTTCGGAAGATATTCACTGGTTTAAATTTACGGTACCGGAAAATGGACGTTATAAAATTACCTATAAAGATACAAAAAACACGGCACGGCTGGATTTATTGAATGTTTCTGGGGATTTTCTGGAATATTCGTCAGGGCGTGAGGTCGTGCGAGATGGGGTTTCTTATTATGATTTAAATGAAGGAGCTGTATGTTACATTGCCTGTACAAGTTTTGAAGGAGCAACGTCATACAATGTTTCCATAAAGAAAATCAGTCAGACCCGTACCTATCTCAACAAAGAACATACTTTTGCGATACGGAAGCAAACAAAGGCTTCAACGATTGCAAATGCACAAGCCCAGACAAGTATTGAATATTTGAATAAAATTTATTCATCTAATCCATCATTTTCAACACGCATTGATCATGTGGATCAGAATGATATTGCAGCATTTAAAAAGATGGCAGGTATCATTACCAAAGGATGTATTACCGACAAACAGAAAGTAGATGCTATTGCAAAATGGGTAAAAAATAATATTACTTATGATACCAATACAAGTTCTTATTCTACCGCAGTCTTTAAGAATCGAAGAGGAGACTGTCAGGGAATGTCTTCGTTGATCGCAGACTTTTGCCGTGCATTAGGAATGCCTGCAGCATATGCATCCGGATGGAAAGCTGATCTTACAAAATGGACGATTGATGATCTGTATCATTCTTATGACCGTCACAAGTTTGCCGGGCATGGATGGGATATGATCTATTTTGATGGAAAATGGCATATGTATGATGTTTTATTTGATAATTATGATGTAATAGATGCGAACAAGATGGCAGACTTAGGATATTATTTTTGCTGGGTAGAAGGAATATCAATTGTAGGAAATGGTGTGGATCCGGCTTTGATTGGAATGGAAGATGGCCTTGAAAGAACCATTACAGCAGCATATTATAAAGGCGATATTGTTACGATTAGCGGCGGGCTCCTATGTAACCGGGGAAATGATTACAGCATAGATCAGGATGGAGAGGTATGCAGCTCAACATATGAAGAGTCTACAGTTGGGCTTTGGTCTCTTCGGATGGAAGATTTATGTTTTCCAACATTTGCATCGTTCCAGCAATATTATCCATATAGTGACATGTTAGGCCGCCATGATGGATTCAAGTATGCAGATGGAAGAAAAAATCCGGAAAGTGGTTATAATTATGTTGGCGGATGGGTAAGCTACGGCAATAGTAAGTATTTTGCAGATCCTGATAGTGTTTTGAGGAATATGGATATCGGAACCATTGGCGGAAAAACATATTATTTTGATCAAAATGGTGAGAGACAGACTTTAAATATGAAAACAGATCAATATTATCTGTACCAAGGAGAACTTTACATTAAAACAGGGGTAAGTGGACGAATTATTACCACGGATATTACAGAACCATATTTAGACGATTCAAAATATGAGATTGTATATAAATATATCATGGCTCATGATGAAGAAGGAAATGCGGTAGATGGAGAGACTTTGCTTAAGATTGATAGTGATAAGCATACAGTTACAACTTTAAAACCGGGTTATGTATGGTATACAATTGCTATTCACGAAAAGGGTGAAGATGGTTGGATAACAACTGGTGATTCTATCATGATTAATATTACAAATAAAGATAAGCCAACGTACAGCTACGAAGATTCAAAAGTTTCATCAGACGAACACCCAAAACCAAATGTGACACCAAGCACGGCACCAACAATCAAAGCAGTATCCTTATCCAAAACATCATGTACTTACGATGGAAAAGTGAAAAATCCAACGATTAAAGTATACAATACAGAAGGCAAACAACTTTCTTCCAAATATTACACAGTAAGCAAGCCATCTGGCCGCAAAAATGTTGGAAAATACAAATATACGATAACATTTAAAAATGGATACACAGGGAAAAAGACATTATACTTTACGATCAATCCAAAACCAACAAAACTGACTTCACTCAAAAAAGGATCAAAAAGATTTACAGCAAAATGGAAGAAAGTATCTGCACAGGCTTCCGGATATCAGATCCGTTACAGCATGAAATCTTCCATGGCTAAATCAAAAATACTGACAGTCAAAAACTACAAGACGACATCCAAAAAGATCACACGTCTTAAGAAAAAGAAAAAATATTATGTTAAGATCCGGACATATAAAACAGTGTCCAAAGCAAAATATTATTCTGGATGGAGTCGAAAGAAAACGGTTGTGACAAAATAAAGGGATAAAGCGATGACAGAGATTCAACATGAACTGATCATGCCGAATAAGGATCTTCCATTTAAGATGTTCCTTTTTGAAGGCAGAGATGGTAATTATATCAGAGAAAAACATTGGCACAGATCGATCGAGATCTTTGCGGTCTTTCAGGGAACGCTGGAGTTTTATTTAAACGATCAGGAGTATTTACTGGAATGTGGAGATTTTATTATTGTCAATTCCAATGAAGTGCATTCCATTCATGCACCAAAAGAAAATATGACGGTTGTGCTCCAGATGCCGCTTAATATGTTTGAAAAATACTACACCGGGGATCAGTTCATCTGTTTCGCCCATGCTCCGCAGGCACAGGATGAGCAATTGATGGAAATGATCTGTGAGATGTATATGGCATATTCTGATAAGCATTGTGGCTATGATCTGAAGATTCAAAGTCTGTTTTATGATATGTTATATCTGATGGTTACAAGATACCGTGAGATTAATGTACACCCAGATATTTTACATCAACACAAGCAGTTAACCAAGTTATCTGTGATTACAGATTACATGAAAGAACATTACAAAGACGAATTATCTTTGGTAAGACTTGCAGAGATTTTCGGGTATTCTCCATCCTATCTATCCCGAATGTTTCAAAAATATGCAGGGATCAATTATAAAGACTATTTGCAGGCAATCCGCACTGAACATGGGTACAGACAGCTGATAGAGACAAAGATGACGATCAGTGATATTTCCATGGAAAATGGATTTCCAAATAACAAAGCATTTTCTAAAGCTTTTTATAAAAAGTATGGGATCATGCCTGCTGAATTTAGAAAAAGACAAAAAAGTGCCATAAACAAGATAAGTAATTAGTCGAGAAAACAAAAGCATATTGTTATAATCTTATAAGTGATAAATGGAGAAGACAAACTTTTAACTGCACAGAATAAATGGCTGATCGCACATGAAGAAACTCAAATACCTGGAGCGTTTTGTGGATTAGTTGGAGAAAATATCACATTAAAATGATCAAAAAAGGAAAGGATGGAGAATCAAATGAGTAATATGCCAAAAGTAAAGATCGGAATCGTAGCAGTCAGCAGAGATTGTTTCCCAGAAAGTTTATCAGTGAATCGCAGAAACATTACTTGCCAAACATTTTGAAGGACCAAAAATGTTCTTTGCAGCAGCAGAGGAAAGAGGAGATAATCTGTTAGATGGACGTGGAGATGCATATTGTGGTATGCTGAATGCAAGTTATAATCTGAAATTGTACCAATCGCAAGAGCTGTCGTTGGATTAAGCAGCTTAAAGATCATCAGTTTTGGGCCTCGTCCATTAAACTTCTTAGCATGCAATGCACCAATCCAGCAGTTATACAACTTAGGAGTTGAGATCGAGAAAAACTTCCCTCATCATGGAGCTGTAGCATTTGGTAATTTCGGAAAAACATTATATGAAGTATTTAAATATGTTGGAGTTCCAGTAGAAGAGATTGGATACAATCAGTCAGCTGGAGTCAGATATCCAACAGAAAATCCTTGGGGATAAGATCGGAGGTTTGTATGTTATACATTGGTGTAGACCTTGGAACATCCGCAGTGAAATTACTGTTAATGGATGAAAAAGGCGGAATCAAAAAAATCGTTTCCAAAGAATATGAGTTGCATTTTCCGCATCCAGGATGGTCTGAGCAGAAACCAGAAGACTGGTACAGTCAGTCTATGGAAGGAATCAAAGAATTGATCAGCGAATGTGATAAATCACAGGTTGCCGGGATCAGCTTCGGAGGGCAGATGCATGGACTTGTCGTTTTAGATGAAGATGATGATGTGATTCGCCCTGCAATCCTATGGAATGATGGACGTACACAGAAAGAAACAGATTATTTAAATAATGAGATTGGAAAAGATAAATTATCCGAGTACACAGCCAACATCGCTTTCGCAGGATTTACAGCACCAAAGATCCTGTGGATGCGTGAAAATGAACCAGACAATTTCAACAAGATCAAAAAGATCATGCTGCCAAAAGATTATCTGGCATATAAACTATCTGGAACATTTTGCACGGATTATTCCGATGCATCCGGAATGTTATTATTAGATGTAAAGAATAAATGCTGGTCAAAACAGATGATGGAAATCTGTGGAGTGAGTGAAGAACAGCTTCCGAAACTGTTTGAAAGTTATGAAGTTGTCGGAACATTAAAAGAAGATATTGCAGAAGAACTTGGTTTATCCAAAGAAGTCAAGATCATCGCGGGAGCTGGAGACAATGCGGCAGCAGCGGTAGGAACTGGAACTGTTGGAGATGGAATGTGTAACATTTCCCTTGGAACATCTGGAACGATCTTCATTTCCAGTAAGACATTTGGTGTAGATTCCAACAATGCCTTACATTCTTTTGACCACGCAGATGGATACTATCACCTCATGGGATGCATGTTAAGTGCAGCATCCTGCAATAAATGGTGGATGGACGAGATCTTAAAGACAAAAGAATACAGCAAAGAACAAGAAGGAATCACCAAACTTGGAGAAAATCATGTATTCTATCTTCCATACCTAATGGGAGAGAGATCTCCACACAATGATCCAAAAGCCAGAGCAACATTTATCGGAATGTCCATGGATACAACGAGAGAAGAAATGACACAGGCCGTGTTAGAAGGAGTTGCATTTGGACTTCGTGATTCTCTGGAAGTCGCAAGAAGTCTTGGAATCAAGATTGAACGCACAAAGATCTGCGGGGGTGGAGCAAAGAGTCCATTATGGAAAAAGATCATTGCAAATGTGACGAATCTGAAAGTCGACGTGATCGAAAGCGAAGAAGGTCCAGGATATGGAGGAGCGATGCTTGCAGCCGTTGGATGTGGAGAATACGACAGCGTACAGGAAGCAGCAGATCAGCTTGTGAAAGTTGTGGATACGGTGGAACCTGATGACAAGCTTGTTGCGAAGTATGAGGCGAAGTACCAGCAGTTTAGAGAAATTTATCCAGCACTTAAGGGTGTATTTCAGAAATTTGATTAACTATAAGGTAACTATAAACTAAATATAAATAATGAACAACAACAAAGAACAGGTATGCATAAGGATTTCAAGGAATTCTAAAGCATACCTGTTCTTTCTTAAATTTATGATTTTATTGCAGAATCTGCATTGCGATCATGATAATGATCACAAGAATAAAAAATCCTAAAATGCATTTTGCTGCAATCACTTTATTTTGCCACCAAGGCAATTTGATATCTTCATCTTCGAATGTATTGTAGTCATTATCGTATAACAGTTCATTGATCAAAGCTTCTGCCTTAGCTTTCTGATCTTCTCTAACATAAATATCCGTTCCATAAACAGAATACCCCATTGCAATACTCATATATTCTCCTGTTCCAGGTTGTTTGGACATGGTTTCAATTCCGTTTTGTTTTAAATGATCATGAATCATCTCAGCCTGAATCTGGTCAGCTGCGTTAAATATTTTTGTAATCTTATCCTCCATAATTGCCACCTCCCTTATTGAGTAAATGTTCAGTAACTTTGTATATTAATGATGAGAGTATCAAAAGTAAATTTTGTCACGCTCTGATGTACCCGGCGTGTCAATAAGTATGAATTAATTATAACAAAAATTGGACATAATTCATAGAAAGAAATATCACTATTCAAATTCTAAAAAATATTATTGACATTTTTTCTCACATGTATTATTATATAAATATAATAACAGTAATTATTATCGATTTAAGTATAAGGAGGATGAAACAATGAAATACGTATGTGATGTATGTGGATGGGAATATGATGAAGAAAAAGGATATCCAGAAGGAGGAATCGCTCCAGGAACAAAATGGGAAGATGTTCCAGAAGATTTTGAATGTCCATTATGTTTTGTAGGGAAAGATCAATTTTCAAAAGAATAATTTTTATAGATATATTGTAGTAGAAGGGAGAAGAAGTTATGGCTAAATTTTATCGTTCAGAAGACAAAACAGTATTATTAGAAGTATTTGGAGCAGGAAGTTCCATAGAGAATTTGAAAAGTTTAAAAGCAAACACAACAGATGCTGCAGTAGAAAAACATTTACCAGTTGTGACACAGGAAGAAAATAAGATCACAGTAGCTGTATCTTCCGTAGAGCATCCAATGCTTCCAGAACATTATATTATGGGAGTATATATTGAAACAAAGAATGGTGGGCAGCTGCATAAATTTGCACCAGGGGATAAACCAGAGGCGGTATTTATGTTAGCCGATGGAGATGAATTCATAGCAGCATATGAGTATTGTAATCTGCATGGATTATGGAAATCTGAAGTATAGAAATTATCAATTTCTAGGGAAATATATAAAGTGATTGTAAAGGAATCAGTAAGGAGAAGAATCATGGGAAGTAATAGATATGTAGGAACACAGACAGAGAAGAATTTATTAGAAGCATTTTCAGGAGAATCACAGGCAAGAAATAAGTACACTTATTTCGCATCCGTTGCAAAGAAAGAAGGATACGAGCAGATGTCTGCACTATTCCTTAAGACAGCGAATAATGAAAAAGAACATGCCAAGATGTGGTTTAAAGAATTAGCAGGAATTGGAGATACAAAGGAAAATCTTGCTGCAGCAGCTGAAGGTGAAAATTACGAATGGACAGATATGTATGAAGGATTTGCAAAGACTGCAGAAGAAGAAGGTTTTCCAGAACTTGCTGCCAAATTCAGAGCAGTCGGAGAGATTGAGAAGCATCATGAAGAAAGATATCGTGCACTTCTTAAGAATATCGAGACTTCACAAGTATTTGAAAAAAGTGAAGTGAAAGTATGGGAATGTCGTAATTGTGGACATATCGTAGTTGGAACAAAAGCACCGGAAGTATGTCCTGTTTGTGCACATCCACAGAGCTATTTTGAAGTGCATGAAGAAAACTATTAAATTCTGATTTGAATAACGGAAAGTATTGGTGGAATATTATAAAAAGCGATTATGTGCCTGCAACCGTACGGACACATGATCGTTTTTTATAATATTCAAATAATTTACGTGATTCAAACCACTATACAGTATACAAACACTGTGATTTATAATTGACAAGAATGGTTAGAATGGTTAGAATAAAGTTAGAAAGAACAGACAGAATAATTTCAAGGAGGGTTTTTCATGAAGTTACAAGAATCTGAGAGAACGGAATTCAAATCCATTGTAGTCACAGACATCAAGAAAGAAATCATAGCATTTGCCAATTGTGATGGAGGAAAAATCTATATTGGAATTGAAGATGATGGGACAGTTATCGGGGTAGAAGATTCAGACAGTGTAGCATTGCAAGTAAGCAATATGGTTAGAGATGCGATTAAACCAGATTTAACCATGTTCTTGCATTATGAGACAAAAGAGATAGAACAAAAACAAGTTGTGATCATAGATATTCAAAGAGGAACAGAACGCCCATACTATATAGCGAAGAAAGGGTTAAGACCAGAAGGCGTATATGTAAGACAAGGATATTCTTCTGTCCCAGCAACGGATACAGCTATTAGAAAGATGATTAAAGAAACAGATGGTGATCATTTTGAAGATATGAGATCATTAGATCAAGAATTGACTTTTTGCGAAACAAAAAAAGAATTCCAAAAGAGAAACATCACATTAGAACAGCCACAGATGAAAACTTTAGGAATTATAAACCAAGATGGAATTTATACGAATCTTGCTTTATTACTTTCAGACCAATGCGTGCATACGATTAAAACAGCAGTTTTTGAAGGAAAGAATCAAAATATATTTAAAGATAGAAAAGAATTTACAGGATCACTATTTGCACAAATGGAAGCAGTATATGATTACATTGACTTCAGAAATCAAACACATTCAACTTTTGAAAAACTTTATCGAATTGATAATAGAGATTATCCAGAAGTAGCAGTAAGAGAAGCATTGCTAAACTGTCTTGTACACAGAGATTACGGATATAGTTCTAGTATTCTGATCAGTATGTACGAAGATCGGTTAGAATTCACATCCATTGGGGGATTGGTAACAGGAGTTACATTAGAAGATGTGATGATGGGGATTTCTGTATGCAGGAATAAAAGATTAGCGAATGTTTTTTACCGTTTAGAATTGATCGAAGCTTATGGAACAGGAATACAAAAGATCATGAATGCTTATCAAGATCAGTTTATAAAACCAGAGATCAAAGTCAGTAATAATGTATTTAAGATCATATTACCAAACACAAATGCACAGGCAGAATTAAGAGAAGAACTGCAATACCATACACATATACAACCAGAAGACGAAGAAACACAGATCATGCAAATGATCGATCAAGAAAAAAGAATTCAAAGAAAACAAGTTCAGGAAAGATTAGGAATCAGTCAGACAACGAGTGGAAGGATTTTGAAGCAGATGGTTAAAAAAGGATTGATCATGCAGAGAGGCAGAGGAAAGAACACATGCTATGTGAAAAAATAATTACGAGACAATGTACAAGATATGATCGGACGAAAACAGCAAATGCATATGAAAATATATAGTGACCGTATAAAATAAATAGAATTTATAATAATACCAGTGATTGAAGCATCTGAAAAAGAGGTAAAATCACTGGTATTTATCATATAAAAACATCACAAATACTTGAACAGAAGGGGTGGTCGTGGTATATTAAAATTTAATAACAAGGAGAGAAAGATGGAAAATTTAAAAAAAGAGATCGAACAATTAAAACAAGAAAAAAATGCTGTTTTACTAGCACATTATTATGTAGACGATGCCGTTCAGGAAATTGCTGATTATGTTGGGGATTCTTATTATCTTGCCAAAGTTGCATTAAAAGAATCCAAAGATGTGATCTGTTTTGCAGGCGTAAACTTTATGGGTGAGAGTGCCAAGATCTTAAACCCAGACCGTACAGTGATCATGCCAGATCAGAAGGCAGACTGTCCAATGGCTCATATGGTTGATGTAGAGAAGATTGAAGAGATGCGTAAAAAATATGATGATCTTGCTGTTGTCTGTTATATTAACTCTACAGCAGAGATCAAAGCACATTCTGATGTCTGTGTAACTTCATCCAATGCACTGAAAGTTGTAACAGCACTTCCACAGAAGAATATTTTCTTCGTACCAGATGAGAATCTCGGACGTTATATCGGAAGCAAACTTCCAGAGAAGAACTTTATTTACAATGACGGATTCTGTCATGTACATAGAAGTATCACAGCCGAGAACGTAAAGAAAGCCAAAGAAGTACATCCAGAAGCAGAAGTTTTAGTGCATCCAGAATGTACACCAGACGTTGTAGCTTTAGGTGATTATGTAGGAAGTACATCAGGAATCATTGACTATGCGACAGCATCTGACAAGGACGTATTTATCATTTGTACAGAGATGGGTGTTTTATATGAATTAAAACAGAAGAACCCAGGAAAGACATTCTACTCTGTAGGACATCGTCAGTTCTGTCCAAATATGAAGCGTATCAGTTTAGAGAATGTAAGAGACACATTAAGAGACATGAAGAATCAGGTAGAATTACCAGAAGAACTGCGATTAAATGCTAAGAAAGCATTAGATGAGATGTTAAGAATCGCGCAGTAAGACAGGAAAGTTCCAAGGAAAGGCAAAGAGAATTATGAAAACAGCAGATGTGATCATTGTAGGAAGTGGTGCTTCAGGATTATTTAATGCATTATTTCTTCCGCAGGATTACAAAGTAATCGTTATTACAAAGAAGGAAGTTGAAGAAAGTGATTCATTTTTGGCGCAGGGAGGAATCTCAGCGCTGAAGAATCCGGAAGATTATGATTCATATTTCGAGGACACTATGAAAGCCGGACATTACGAGAATGATAAAGGTGCCGTCGAGAAGATGATCAAAGAATCACCACAGATTATTCAGGATCTGAAAGATTTTGGTGTAAGATTTGACTTGAAGGATGGAGAGATCGAGTTTACAAGAGAAGGTGGACATTCCACATTCCGTATTCTTCATCATGAAGATCTGACAGGAAAAGAGATCACAAGCCATTTATACGAAGAGGCGAAGAAACGTGATAATATTACGATCATGGAAAATTGTACGATGATCGATATCATTGAGAAAGATGGAGAATGTAAAGGAATTGTATATAAAGATGCAGATGGTAATTTAGATACGATCGAAGCTCCGGATACTGTTCTTGCAACAGGAGGACTTGGAGGGTTATTTAAACATTCTACAAACTTCAGACATCTGACAGCAGACAGTCTGGCTGTCTGCTTGCGCCATAATGTTGAATTAGAGAATATTAACTATATCCAGATCCATCCAACAACATTTTATTCAAAGAAACCAGGAAGAAGATTCTTAATCTCTGAATCAGTCAGAGGAGAGGGAGCTTACCTGCTGAATAAAGATGGAGAACGTTTTACAGATGAGTTAAAACCAAGAGACGTTGTAACTGGAGAAATCTGCAAACAGATGAAGAAAGACGGAAGTGATCATGTTTATTTATCTGTTACACATTTAGATGGAGAAAGAATCAAACATAGATTCCCAAACATCTACAAACAGTGCTTGGATGAAGGATATGACATGACAAAAGAACCGATTCCAGTAACACCAGCACAGCACTATTTCATGGGTGGAATTAAAGTAAACTTAGACAGCAAGACATCTATGGAACATTTATATGCAGTCGGTGAGACAAGCTGTAATGGGGTTCATGGAAAGAACCGTCTGGCAAGTAATTCATTATTGGAAGCACTTGTATTTGCCAAGGCAGCAGCGAAAGACATCACAGAACATCCATCAAAAGCCGAGACAGTCGAAGTAGATTTAAGTAAGTATCAGAACGAAGAACAGCGTGAGAAAGAGAATGAACAGCTTGTTCTTGACGAAATTAAACGAAAGGACAGAAGTTTTTATGATCAGTGGTGTAACGATGAGAATTAACATCGATGAATATTTGATGAATGCATTAAAAGAAGATATCACTCAGGAAGATGTCAGTACAAACGCAGTGATGCCAGAACCAAAACAGGGAGAAGTAAATTTAATCTGTAAACAGGATGGGGTCATCTGTGGATTAGAAGTATTTGAAAGAGTCTTCAAACTTTTAGATGAAACTGTTGTTTTTGAGACAGAATTAAAAGACGGAGATAAAGTAACCAAAGGACAGTTAATGGGAGTTGTCAAAGGAGATATCCGTGCCCTTTTATCTGGAGAGAGAGTTGCATTAAACTACTTGCAGAGAATGAGTGGAATCGCGACAATGACAAGCGAGTTATCCAAAGAGCTTGAAGGATATAAAACAAAGTTATTAGATACAAGAAAAACAACACCAAACATGCGCCCATTTGAAAAATACGCAGTGACGGTTGGTGGTGGACATAATCACCGCTACAACTTATCCGATGGAGTCATGTTAAAAGATAACCATATCGGTGCTGCAGGTGGAATCAAAGAAGCGGTAGCTATGGCAAAAGACTATGCACCATTTGTCAGAAAGATTGAAGTAGAGACAGAGAATCTTGATATGGTAAAAGAAGCCGTAGAAGCAGGCGCAGACATCATCATGTTAGATAACATGGATGATGAGACAATGAAAGAAGCTGTCAAACTGATCGACGGAAGAGCTGAAACAGAGTGTTCAGGAAATGTTACAAAAGAACGCCTAAAGACGATCCGTGAGATCGGAGTGGATTATGTATCCTGTGGAGCTTTAACACATTCAGCTCCTATTATGGACATTTCTTTGAAGAATTTACATCCGGTAGAGTAAAGAATAAAGATATAAAATCCGATGTTTTTATAAGAATAGTCATAGGATTGTTCTTATAAAAACATCGGATTTTTTTGATAATAATTTCCAGAAAATAACATTTTTTATTTCGACAGAAATTGCATACAAAATCCTCTATAATAATCTTGCAGGAGGGAAAATTATGGAAATCTTAAGAAAAAAAGAATTCGAAGAAGACCGGTTATTTCAAAATTTTCATGAAATGATCCTTTATCATATGCGCCAGATGCAGCAATGTCTCACGACAGCGGGAAAGATGTTCTGTGATCATAACGATGAGGAAGAAACGTGTGAAAAACGGGGAAGAGATGTAGTTGAAAGTGTGATCTTAAAAGAATGTGTCGGATGCTGTGAAAATCAAAAATGTCAGTTTACATTAGCAGATAAGGACAGGCTTGGGCAGATCATCGAAAAGCAAGGTGGATTAAGCTATGCAGATTTAAAAAGATGTCATCCATGCAAGAATGGACAGGATTTTATCGAGGAAGCAAATCAGATTTATGAACGGGAATTATTTCTGCGTGCAATGAGAAATCAGATGAAACAACTGAGAAAAATTGTCGGGGAGCAGTATATCAGAGCCGGAAATACACTGGGTGATTTCTTTCAGGGAAAAGTATCATTAACGGCAGATAATAAGAAATTATATGAGAAGATCACAAAAGGTTTTGCAAAAAGCCAACTGAGACTAAAAGAAATTTATTTCTACGATAATCCAGAGAAAGGAAAACAGATCTATCTATATCTGAAAAAGAAAAAAGGCAGGGAAATCAGCACAAGACAAGCAGCAGTGTTGTTAAGTTCCATGACAATGGAGAAAATGAAGCCATTGCCAGATCAGAAAAAGATGATTGGAAATTATTATGAGATTTATGGATTTACACCAGAAGAAAAATTCCATGTAATCGCAGGAATCCACACTTTGCCAATGATCGCAGGGGATGAGAATGGAGACAGTTTTTCCATGGGAAAAGTAAGGGAAGGAAGTTTTGTGTCTATGATCTCGGATGGAATGGGAACAGGACAGGAAGCGAAAAAAGAAAGTAGGAAAATAATTGAAGTGATGGAAGAACTTCTAGGAGCAGGAATTAACGAAAGTCAAAGTATTCAGCTTTTAAGGTCCATGATGATCTTACAACCAGAAAAAGAAAAATATGCGACATTAGATTTTTTTCAGTTAGATTTATTTGCAGGAATCGGAACATTCTTTAAAATTGGAGCCTGCCCATGTCTTTTAAAGAGAAAAAACGACGTGGAGATCATTCAAGTAGATACGATACCAGTGAACCTCTTATTACATACCGAGAAAATTCCAATTTACCGCAAAAAGATGGAAAGTGAAGATATTTTAGTCATGTTAAGCGATGGAGCCTTCGACGGATTTTCGCAAAATGGTTTGGAGATGGCAGCACGATATTTGAAAGAAATGGATGTGGTACGTCCACAGGCGATCGCAGATGGATTATATGAGCAAATTACAACAAACAAAGAATTTGAAAAAAGAGATGATATGACGATCATGGTATTGGGAATCTGGGACAGGTATTGAAGGAATCTGCAAAGAATGATAAAGTAAATTACATGAATAAAGTAAAAGAGTTTATCAAAGAAAAAAATTTAATACAAAATGGAGATCATATCATTATCGGTGTTTCTGGCGGTGCAGATTCTGTATATCTGTTACTTATTTTAAATGAATTAAGAGAATCAATGAATCTCACGATCACAGTAGTCCACATCAATCACATGATTCGAAGAGAAGCTGTGGATGATCAGAAGTTTGTGCAGGATCTTTGTGGACAACTTTCGATTCCGTGTAAAATATTTGAAATAGATGTAAAACAGATCGCCAAGCGTGAAAAGATGTCATTAGAAGAAGCAGGAAGAAAAGCGAGATATGATGCATTTGCAAAAACAATGAAAAAATATAATGCTGATAAGATTGCGATCGCACATCATCAAAACGATCAGGCAGAAACATTTTTATATCGAGTGGTGAGAGGAACTGGAATTTATGGGGCGGGTGCCATGAGAGAAAAAGATGGAAATCTGATCCGTCCGCTTTTATGTGTAAAAAAAGAAGAAATCGTAAAATATTTAAAAGAGGCTGGGCAGGCCTGGGTAGAAGATGCAAGCAATCAGGACGATGCATTTGCAAGAAATCAGATCCGAAATCAGGTAATTCCAAGACTTGAGATGATCAATGAGCAGGCGGTGGAGCATATAGGATGGCTGTGCGAAGATATCAAAGAAGTGACGACGTATCTGACAGATCAGATAGAAGAGTCATTTTTAAGATGTACAAAGCCTATTGGACAAGGATTTGAGATCAATTGTGATCAATTGTTATTGGAAAACCATTGGATCCAGAAACAGGTTCTAAAAAAAGTTTTGGAAGAAACAGCTGGTAAGAAGAAAGATTTAGAAAGAAGACATATAGAAGATCTGTTAACTTTGGTAGAAAATGGAACAGGGAAACGAATTTCTCTTCCGTATAATATGGTTGCCGAGAAAAATTATCAGTATATTAAGGTACAAAAAGGAAATATATCAGATAAACAAGAAATGACAGGAAAAATTTTGTGCGAAGAGGTTACAGATTTGACAAATATCGTGGAAAATGATTGTATCAAAATCATTGATTATGATAGAATAGAAACAGGTGTACAATTACGATGCCGGAAGCCAGGAGATTTTTTTACATTTGGCAAAGATCAGAAGAGAAAATCATTAAGCAGGTATTTTATTGATGAGAAGATTCCAAGACAATTGCGGGAAGAGATACCCTTGGTGGCAGATGGCAGTCATATTGTATGGATCGTTGGCAGAAGAATCAGCGAATATTATAAGATCAAAGAATCAACCAAGCGTTATTTAAAGCTTGAGTTCAAAAGAGAAGGAGATGATTCCAATGGAGAATATCAGAGTAATGATTTCAGAGGAAGATGTAAACAAACGAATCGCGGAGATGGGAGCGCAGATCAGTGAAGATTATGCAGGAAAAGAAATCCATCTGATCGCCATCTTAAAAGGAAGTGTTTTTTTTGCGTGTGAACTTGCAAAGAGAATCACGATTCCAGTAACAATTGATTTTATGTCAGTGTCTAGTTATGGAAATTCCAGAGAATCCTCAGGAATCGTTAAGATTGCAAAAGACTTAGATGAGCCAATCTTAGATAAAGAAGTATTAGTTGTAGAAGATATCATTGACTCAGGAAAGACTTTAAATCATTTAAAACCAATGCTTGAGAGCAGAAATCCTGCGTCACTTCATCTGTGTACATTGTTAAGCAAACCAGATCGTCGTGAAGTTGAAGTACCAGTCAGATATATTGGTTTTGAAGTACCAGATGAATTTGTTGTTGGATATGGACTAGATTATGCACAGAAATATCGTAACCTTCCTTACATTGGAGTAGCAGAGGAAGAGTAGAGAGGAGACTAAACGTTGAACCCGAAGAAAAGTAACAGTGGATTTTTAGTAGTCCTGCTGATCTTGGTGATCGGAGCATATTATTTTATCAGCGTGTTCCAGCCAGGTTCAGGTGATTACACCTATCAGCAGTTTATGAAGGATGTAAAGTCTGACAAAGTAACTGCGGTAACTATTAAACAGAATAAAGAAGTACCAACTGGGACGATCACAGCAGAGTTTGGAAAAGATGATTATAAGAGCTGTGAAGTTACAGATGTCAATCAGGCGATCAATGATATTAAGAAAGCTGACAGCTCTCTTGCCAATAAGATCAGCATTAAGGGAATCGATCACAGTGGGGATATGATCTCTAATCTGATCGGGGTAGTACTACCGATCGGAGTTGTCATATTTTTCATGGTTATGATGATGCGCCAGAATGGTGGCGGTGGCGGCAAGATGATGGATTTTGGAAAAAGCCGTGCTAAACTTGCCAATCCAAATGGTAAGAAAGTAACATTTAACGATGTTGCAGGACTGACAGAAGAGAAAGAAGAATTAGAAGAAGTCGTGGAATTCTTAAAGAATCCAGGACGATTTATAAAGATCGGAGCCAGAATTCCAAAGGGCGTCCTTCTTGTAGGACCTCCAGGAACAGGTAAGACATTACTTGCAAAGGCAGTTGCAGGAGAAGCGAATGTACCATTTTTCAGCATTTCAGGATCTGATTTCGTGGAAATGTTCGTCGGTGTTGGTGCAGCTCGTGTACGTGACTTATTTGCAGAAGCTAAGAAACATTCTCCTTGTATCGTATTTATCGATGAGATTGATGCAGTTGCAAGACGAAGAGGCTCTGGACTTGGTGGTGGACATGATGAACGTGAACAGACATTAAACCAGATGTTAGTTGAGATGGACGGTTTTGGAGTGAATGAAGGAATCATCATGATCGCAGCTACAAACCGTGTGGATATCTTAGATCCAGCGATCTTACGACCAGGACGATTTGACCGCAAGGTTGGCGTTGGAAGACCAGATGTCAAAGGGCGAGAAGATATCTTAAAGATTCACTGTCGTCAGAAACCATTAGGAGATGATGTTGATCTTCATGAGATCGCAAGAACAACAGCAGGTTTTGTAGGAGCAGACCTTGAGAATCTGATGAATGAGGCAGCCATTCAGGCAGCAAGAGATGACAGAGCCTATATCATGAAAGAAGATATTGATAAATCATTTATCAAAGTAGGAATCGGAACAGAGAAGAAGAGTCGTGTGGTACCAGAAAGTGAAAGAAGGATCACTGCATATCATGAATCTGGACATGCAATCTTATTCCATCTGTTACCAGATGTAGGTCCGGTTTACACTGTATCTATTATTCCAACAGGAACAGGAGCAGCTGGATATACGATGCCGCTTCCTGAGAACGATAATGTCTTTATGACACGCGGAAAGATGATTCAGGATATCATGGTAAGTCTCGGAGGACGAATTGCCGAAGAATTGATCTTAGATGATATCACAACCGGTGCATCACAGGATATCAAACAGGTAACCCAGTATGCAAGAGCTATGGTAACGAAGTTTGGTATGTCAGATGAACTCGGACTGATCAATTATGACAGTGGTGAAGGAGACGAAGTCTTCTTAGGAAAAGAAATTGGACAGCAGCGTCCATATGGAGAAAACACACAGACTGTGATCGATCAGGAAGTGAAGAAGATTGTAAATAAATGCTACAAAGATGCGAAAGCAATGATTGAAGAACATATAGATGTCCTTCACAAATGTGCCGCATTATTATTAGAGAAAGAACGCATTAACCGCGCAGAATTCGAAGCATTATTTGAGCCTGAAACAGAAGTTGAAACACAGGCATAAAAAAATATAAAAAAAGTTAAAAAAACACTTGCAATTTACCTGACAATGCCGTATAATCTTTAATTGTCAGGTAAACACTTGGTGGGATTCCCGAGTGGCCAAAGGGGGCAGACTGTAAATCTGTTGGCACCGCCTTCGAAGGTTCGAATCCTTCTCCCACCACTAAGCCGCAGTGGCGGAACTGGCAGACGCGCAGGACTTAAAATCCTGTTCGAGTTAAATCGAGTACCGGTTCGATTCCGGTCTGCGGCATGAAAAAGGACTTCAAGTGATTGAAGTCCTTTTTGTTTTGCAGTGATCGTGTTATCGCTTGCAACAGGAATAAGAGAATTGTATAAACAGAAATAATAAAAATAGAGAGCAAGGTACGGAAATGAATTTGATCATTTCGCATCTTGCTCTCTATTTTTATATCTTTATATATTGAAACTATGGATTCAATATATTCTTCACAACATCCTTATCACTTAAATAAACCATATGTGACCCTTTCAGCTGTACATAATAATTCTTTTGATCAGAATCTTTTTTACCGATATAAAGCACAACATTTTTTGTTTTCTTCGTATCCGTATCCTTATAAGTGATATCGACTGTGATTCGAGAATCCTTATCCAGTCCATATTTTACAAGATCTGTCTGACTTGCATAATAATTCTGGCAGTCTCCAAAAGTAAATACACCCAAACCGCCAGAGATTCCATCAAGATTTTTCTCCTTGCTAGTATAAGTCTTTGTCTTACCGTTCTGAGTGACCAAAACTTTTTTAAGATTTCCAGTACTTAACGTAGGGAAAGTATCTGTCTCGATCAGATTATCTAAAGAATAAGATAAACTAGATGTAATATCAGAAGATACGGTATAAATCTTTGATTTATCTCCATAAGTTACATAGTAATTTTCACCGGTTGCATTTCCAATATAATAAGTCATGGATTTTCCAGTTTTGTCTTTGACACTAACTGTATAAGTTGGCTTGTCAAGGCCATAGTCACTTGGAGCATCTGTATTTTTAAGTTCTCTGACAGCCTCAACTTTTTGAAATGTAGAAGCAAGACTTTCGAGAGAGGACTGAGTGATCGGATATTTTTTATTTTTTGTATAATACCATTTGCCACTCTGTTTTATGAAAGAAAGAGTCGTTCCGTTGTTATTATAAGAGATGGAAGTTAAACTCTTTAAATCAGAGATCATTGTCTGATCAGAATCTTCTTTGAAAGATTGCTGTTTCTGGTATAAATTCACTCCCGTATACAGGACAATAAGTCCTGCAAATACGAGAAGTAAAATCTGCAATGTTTTTTTCTGTTTCATGAAAACCTCCTAACGGCGTCTGCGTCTAAACCATACAATGAATCCGCCAATGATCAGACCAACTGGAATTACAAAGACTACAAGGATACTGAATGGTCCAGGATGAGCGATCGTATTGTAGCTGACTTCCAGACTCTTTGGAGAGATAGAAACATTATCGGCATTATCTAAACTTGCGGTCACAGAGTTTGTAAATAATGTCAGATTTTCTAAGGATGAGAAAGAACTTGTGATCTGCTCATCGATCAGCATATTACTTCCATAAACAGTCAGCCGGCTTTCTTTTGTAACTTTCTTTCCTTTACTGTTTTTGACTTTGACAGATTCTGTGGAAGTTGCCCCAAGGACATAAGTTCCCTGTGTCTGTTTCTTTTCAGTGACAGCATATCCATTGCTGGATGTTGTCATAAATGAATCGGTAGAAATAGAATCTCTGGCTGGAGTACTCTGTGTCATACCTTTCGAATTGATCATCATAACAGAGTTTGATGAAATGCCAGAAGCCATATCACCACTTACAGAAAGATTTGGGATCAAGTAATAATAATTTCCTTGATATGAACGTTCTGTATCTGCAATATATCCGCTTTGAACAGTTAAACCGTAGTCTTTTAACAGACCATATAAGTTTTTCATACTCTTATTTGTCTGGGCAAGTAAAGTAACAACTTTTCCACCTTTCTTCAGATAAGAAGATAATAGTTTTACTTCATCTTTTGTAAAATCGCTTGTAGCCCCATCGATGATCAGCAGATCACAATCATCAGGAATAGATGTTGCAGTCATTAAAAGCAGATCACTTGTGGAAATTCTTGATTTTGTAAGAAGACTTGTGACCTCGGAAGATAAGGATGATTCTCCATGGCCAGAAGTATAATAAGCTTTATATTCTTTGTCACTTGTTACATAATTTAAAGCACTTGTAAGCTGTCCATCACCATCAAATGATGAAGCGGAAGAGGAAGTACTGTAGTAAGAAGCTGAGGAAACTAATATATCATCAAACGAAACAGTTGTTGTACGGTTGGTTTTTTTACAAGAGATGACGATATTGTTTTCTTTGGTTCCGTATTTCGTCAATGCAGAAGGATGAAGTACGGGATCAATCCATTTGATATGAATCTTATCTGACAAAGAAGCATATTTGTTAATGAATGTTTTGATCCTTTTATCTGTACTGCTTTTTTCAGCAAGAACATAGAAAGTGACATCATGATCCACTTTATTGATGATTTTTTTACTCTTTGAAGAGATTTCATAAATATTGGTACTACTGATATCAAACTGTCGCTTATTTTCAGGGATCAGATTGACGATCATATTAAAAACGATAACGATCGCGATCACGATGGATGTCATAGCAAGAGTATAAGATCCATGTTTCGAATCATTGCTTTGAAATAATTTTTTGATTTTATCCACGATAACTTCCTCCTAACTCCAACGTCTTTTTTCAAATGTCTGTACTGTTAAGAACACCAGAAGAATGATCAATGACAGATAAGTCAGAAGTCCTCCGAGATCGAAAATGTAATTCTGAGAAAAATTATAAAAAATATCAGTTAATACAAGGTGTCCTAATAAAGCAGAAAACAGACTTTCAAGCAATGTTTTCTTCACAAAATAAACAACGATACCAGCGATACATCCAATGCCAGTGACAATGCCAGCGATCATCTGATTTTTTGTGATATGGTAGATCAGAAGACCGATCAGAGCAAATATAATGATCCAGATGACCAGATTACTGATCGCACTGGAAGGAAAATACTGCAGCAGATTGTCCAACAGATAAAAGAAAAACAATGCTGCACAAGTAGTGATCGCTGCAATTACAGGACTTTCTGTCAAAGATGATAAAAACATTCCGATTGCAATAAATACACATCCAAGCAGGAAAAAGGCCAGAATGGATGAATAATCAACAAGAAAATGGGCAGTTCCTTGAAGTCTGATGATCAGTGGGAAAATACAGTAGATCACACATGGAATTGCAAATACAGTCACCATTGCAAGATATTTTCCTAATACGATCTCAACAAGTGAAACAGGAGAAGTTAATAATAACTGGTCAGTTTTATTCTTTCGGTCTTCTGCAAAAGATTTCATAGATAAAACAGGCACAGAAATCAATAACATGAAAATAACGCCTGCCAGAGAGTAGGCAAAAAAAGGATAACCACTATAAAGGTTATAAACCATAAAATATACACCTCCAATGATCGTTAAGAATGCTGCAAATACGCATCCGATCATAGAGTTAAAATAGGAACGGACTTCCCTTTTATAGATAGCAAGCATTATTTGTCACCTCCATTACATCTCCGGTTAATTCCAGGAAAATATCTTCAAGAGTAGCCTTGTTTACAAACATCTGTGTCACAGGCATTTTTTTCTGTGCAAATTTAAGAGAAAGATCAGCACAGATTTCCTGTGAATCTTTGTTTGTATTGATCTGGATATGGCAGCTATCTTTACTTACATCAAGCCAGTTGACATCATCAATATCAGAAAAATCAGAAAGAACCTGTTTTACGGAAGTTTCATCCGCTAGGATCGTAAGCTCAATGGTTTCTTTTCCGTGTGTTAATTCTTCTAATTCATCAGGGCTTCCCTCAGCGATCAATTTTCCTTTGGAAATGATCAGGATATCGTCACAGATTTCCTGAACTTCAGCAAGAATATGAGAACTTAAGATCACCGTATGGTCCTTAGCAAGTGTACGGATCAGTTCACGGATTTCGATAATCTGCTTTGGATCGAGACCAACGGTCGGTTCATCCAAGATGATAATATCAGGGAAATCAAGAATTGCAGCGGCAAGACCTGTTCTCTGGCGATAACCTTTGGAAAGGTTTTTGATCAATCGGTCTTTCATATCAACAAGTTTGATCAGTTCCATAACTTTTATAACCTGTGCATTGCGGTCAGCTTTCGGAATTTTTTTTAATTCAGCAGCAAAATACAGATATTCAGATACTGTCATATCAAGATATAAAGGTGGGATCTCTGGAAGATATCCGATACATTTTTTTGCTTTCTCAGGTTCTTCCAGAATATTGTGACCATTGATGATAACCTCTCCACTCGACGCACCGATATATCCAGTCATAATATTCATAGTTGTAGATTTACCGGCTCCATTTGGACCCAAAAATCCATAGATTCGCCCTTTTTCAATGGTAAATGACAGATCATCTACGGCGAGATGTGTGCCATATTTTTTGGTAAGATGTTTTACTTCTATCAAAATATTGTCCTCCTTTTTGCGATAACTCTCATCATTATATGAAAAAAAACAAATCAAACTGTGATAAAAGTCTGAACAGTTTATGTTGAAAATGTGGTAATTTTGTGAAGTGTTTTATGGAGTATATAGTATACAGAATAATATGAAAATGTTTCATAAAAGATGCATAGAATGGCAAGGATAGGCTTGCATAATCACGTATAGTTTCGTATAATATAAAAGTAAATTTACAAGAAAACTTGACAGAAGACAGTTGAAGAATGTATACTTTGAGAATCAAACTAATTAGAGTGTGAAGGAGAATCATTATGTTAGAGAAGATGAAAGAGATCATTGCAGATCAGTTAGGTGTAAGCGAAGATGAAGTTACTTTAGAAGCATCTTTTAAAGAAGATCTGGATGCTGATTCATTAGATTTATTTGAATTAGTTATGGCATTAGAAGAAGAATATGATGTTGAGATTCCATCTGATGACCTTGCAGAATTAAACACAGTTGGTGATGTTATCAACTACTTAAAAGACAAAGGTGTAGAAGACTAAAGAAATTGTAAGATTGGCTTATAACATTCCTGTTATAAGTCAATTTTTTGAAGAAAATATTTTGAACATCAAACTAATTATAGATTATTTTATAGATCAACGAGGTAAAGATAATGGGTAAGATCGTATTTATGTTTCCGGGACAGGGAGCGCAATATGTTGGAATGGGAAAGGATTTTTATGATTCTTTTGCATGCAGCAAGGAGATTTTCGACAAGGCGAATGAAGTTCTGGATATTGATGTAAAGAAACTTTGTTTTGAAGAGAATGAAGATATCAATATTACAGAGTATACACAGGCAGCGATGGTAACTGCAAGTGTTGCAATCTTAAAGAAGATCGAAGAAATGGGATTAAAGCCTGATCTGACGGCGGGATTAAGTCTTGGAGAATACTGTGCACTTGTAGCATCTGATGTGATGAGCTTTGAAGATGCAGTGAAAGTCGTAAGGCAGAGAGGAATTCTTATGCAGGATACTGTTCCAGCAGGAGAGGGTGCGATGTCAGCGGTTCTTGGAATGAAGAAAGAAGCGATCGAAGCAGTTTTACCAGACGTTGAAGGAATCGTTACGATCGCAAACTATAACTGTCCTGGACAGATCGTTATTTCAGGGGAATCAAAAGCAGTTGCAGAAGCTGGAGAAGCGTTGAAAGAAGCAGGAGCTAAGAGAGTTCTGCCACTGAAGGTCAGTGGACCATTTCATTCTCCAATGTTAAAACCAGCTGGAGAGAAATTGCTTGATGTATTAGCAGATGTTGAAGTGGATGATCCAACAGTTCCATACGTATCCAATACAACAGCAGAATTTATCACAAGTAAAGATGAAGTTAAGGAATTGCTTGGAAGACAGGTTTATTCTTCTGTATGCTGGGAACAATCTATTGAGAAGATGATCGCTGATGGTGCAGATACATTTGTAGAGATCGGACCAGGAAGAACATTATGTGGATTTATGCGCAAGATCGATCGTAATGTCAAAGCGATCAATATTGCGAAAGTAGAAGATTTAGAGAAATTAAAGGAGATCATGTAATCATGTTAAGTGGAAAAGTTGCAATCGTAACAGGTGCAAGCCGCGGGATCGGAAGAGAAACGGCACTGACTCTTGCAGGATATGGAGCAACTGTGATCGTAAATTACTGTGGTTCCAAAGATAAAGCGGAGGCAGTTGTAGAAGAGATCATAGCAGCTGGGGGAACAGCAAAAGCATATCAGGGAGATGTATCCGATTTTGATGTGGCGAAAGAGATGATCACTTCTGTAAAGAAAGAATTTGGGTCTATTGATATTCTGGTGAATAACGCCGGAATCACAAAAGATAACCTGATCATGAAGATGAGTGAAGAAGAATTTGATAAAGTCATTGAAGTAAACTTAAAGGGCGCATTTAACTGCATGAAACATGTTTCAAGAATCATGTTAAAACAGAGATCCGGACATATCATTAATATGTCTTCTGTATCTGGAGTTATGGGTAATGCAGGACAGGTCAATTACTGTGCATCAAAAGCAGGAATCATTGGTATGACAAAATCTCTGGCAAGAGAATTAGGTTCCAGAGGAATCACGGTCAATGCGATCGCTCCAGGATTTATTGAGACAGAGATGACGGATGTACTGTCAGAAGATGTGAAAGAGAATTTATTAGGAAGCATTCCATTAAAGAGAATGGGACAGACAAAAGATATTGCAGAGACAGTTGCTTTCTTAGCATCTGACAAGGCAGCATATATTACAGGTCAGACGATCAGTGTTGACGGTGGAATGGGAATGTAAAGGAGATTTTATATGAAGAGCATGAAACGTGTCGTTGTAACTGGTATGGGTGCGATCACACCGATCGGAAACAGCGTGGAAGAATTTTGGAATGGAATCAAAGAGCAGAAGATCGGATTTGCACCGATTACATATTTTGATGCAACAGAATACAAAGCTCATCTGGCTGCAGAAGTCAAAGGTTTCAACGCCAAAGATTATATGTCACCAAAAGCAGCAAGACGTATGGAATTATTTTCACAGTATGCTGTAGCTGCAACAAAAGAAGCAATCGAAGATGCGGGACTTGATCTTGAGAAAGAAGATACAACAAGAATTGGTGTATCTGTTGGATGTGGAGTTGGAAGTCTTCAGATGATCGAAACAACAACAAGAACATTAGATAAAAAGGGTCCGAACAGAGTGAAACCATTAGCAGTTCCAATGATGATCTCTAACATGGCTGCAGGAAATGTTTCTATTGCATTTGGCCTTCGCGGAAAGAGTATCAACGTTGTTACAGCATGTGCGACAGGAACACAGTCTATTGGTGAAGCATATAGATCCATTCAGGTCGGAGAAGCTGATGTAATGGTAGCCGGTGGAACAGAAGCTGCAGTATCAGAAGTTGCAGTTGGTGGATTTGCAGCGTTAACAGCTTTAAGTGGATCTGATGATCCGAAGAGAGCATCTATTCCATTTGACAAAGAGAGAGATGGATTTGTCATTGGAGAAGGATCAGGAATCGTTGTTTTAGAAAGCCTTGAACATGCACAGGCAAGAGGAGCAGATATTTTAGCAGAAGTTGTCGGATATGGTGCAACAAGTGATGCATACCATATCACATCCCCATGTGAAGATGGAGAAGGTGCAGCAAGAGCTATGGTATTTGCAATGGATGAAGCAGAAATCACACCAGATAAAGTTGATTATATCAATGCACATGGAACAAGTACTCATGCAAATGACTTATTTGAGACAAAAGCAATCAAGAAAGCATTAGGAGAACATGCATATGATGTGAAGATCAGCTCTACAAAATCTATGATCGGTCATGGACTTGGAGCAGCTGGTGCGATTGAATTTATCACATGTGTTAAATCAATTGAAGAAGATTATATTCACCCAACCGTAGGATTAAAGGTTCCAGATGAAGAATGTGATCTTGATTATACATTAGAACCAGTAACAGATCGCAAGGTAAATTACGTTATGAGCAATTCTCTTGGATTTGGAGGACATAACGCAACACTTCTTGTGAAGAAATTTGAGGATTAATTTAGAAGGAGACTGACATGGAAGTTAAAGAAATGAAAGAATTGATCGCTGCAGTATCTTCTGCAAATGTCGATGAATTTGAATATAATAACGAAGAATTTTCAATCAGAATCGCTAAGAAAAAGGCAAAGATCGCAACAGTTGATGCATCTGTTGCAGGAGTACCAGTACAGAGTGCCGCGATCATGCCAGAACAGAATGAAGAACAGCCAGAAGAGCTTCTCTATGGAGATGAGATCAAAGCCCCACTTGTTGGTACATTTTATGTAGCACCATCAGAAGGAGCTGAGCCATTTGTATCTGTCGGTGACAAAGTCAAAAAAGGACAGGTAATCGGAATCGTTGAAGCAATGAAACTGATGAATGAAGTGGAAAGTGAATACGATGGAACAGTTGCAGCTATTTTAGTTGAGAATGGTGAGATGGTTGAATATGGACAGCCATTAATGGTCATCCAGTAAGAAAGGCAGAATATTTATTATGGTAATGGATATTAAAGATATTATGAATACGATTCCTCACAGAAGTCCATTTTTATTAGTGGACCGTATTGAGGAGATGGAAGAAGGAAAACGTATCGTTGGTAAAAAATGTGTGACATATAATGAACCATTTTTTGCAGGACATTTTCCACAGGAACCAGTGATGCCTGGGGTACTGATCATTGAAGCATTAGCACAGACTGGAGCTGTATGTGCACTTTCTGCAGATGAGTACAAAGGAAAGATTGCATTCTTAGGTGGAGTCAACAAAGCAAAATTCAGAGGAAAGGTTGTTCCAGGAGATGTGCTGACATTAGAAGTTGAGATGATCAAAGTCAAAGGACCAGTCGGTGTTGCACAGGGAACAGCAACTGTAGATGGTAAGAAAGTGGCATCTGCAGAGATTACATTTATGATTGGATAAGAGAGGGTTTCTTAAATGTTTAAGAAGATTTTAATTGCAAACAGAGGAGAGATCGCAGTGCGTATCATCCGTGCGTGCCGTGAGATGGATATCATGTCCGTAGCAATCTGTTCTGAAGCAGATAAAGATGCACTCCATGCCCAGCTGGCAGACCAGACGATCTGTATCGGACCAGCACCTGCCAAAGACAGTTATCTTGACATGGAACGTGTACTTGGGGCTGCAATGGCAGTCGGAGCGGATGCAATTCATCCGGGATTCGGATTTTTGTCTGAGAATAGCAAATTTGTAAGAATGTGTGAAAAATGCAATATCACATTTATTGGACCATCCGCAGAAATCATTGACCGCATGGGTAACAAATCCGCAGCAAGAAAGACAATGATGGATGCTGGAGTTCCAGTAGTTCCTGGTACGAAAGATGCCGTTTATGAGGCAGAAGCAGGGCAGAAGATCGCAGATGACATGGGATACCCAGTTATGATCAAAGCTTCCGCAGGAGGTGGTGGAAAGGGAATGCGTGTCTGCTATGACTCTGAAGACTTCGTACATACTTTTGAGACAGCGAAGTTAGAGGCAGAGAATGCATTTGGCGACGGAACGATGTATATTGAAAAATATATCGAAGATCCACGCCATATCGAATTCCAGATTCTTGCTGATAAATACGGAAATACGATTCATCTTGGAGAAAGAGATTGTTCTATTCAGAGAAGACATCAGAAACTGATCGAAGAATCACCATCTCCTGCGATCAGTGACGAACAGCGAAAGAAGATGGGTAAGATCGCAATCAAAGCAGCAAAAGCAGCAGAATATTACAGTGCAGGAACGATTGAATTCTTACGTGACAAACATGGAGATTTCTATTTTATTGAGATGAACACAAGAATTCAGGTAGAGCATCCAGTGACTGAATGGGTTACAGGAATCGATCTGATCCGTGAACAGATCCGTATTGCCGCAGGAGAACATCTGACTTATACACAGGAAGATGTACATGTTCATGGACATGCGATCGAAGTGAGAATCAATGCGGAAGACACAGAACATGACTTCCGTCCAAGTCCAGGGACTGTAACAAATGTACATTTTCCAGGAGGAAAAGGAGTGAGAATTGATTCTGCATTATTCGCAGGATATCAGATTCCACCATACTATGATTCTATGATCGCAAAACTGATCGTATATGATAAAAATCGTGAGTTAGCACTCCGCAAACTTCGTAATGCATTGGGAGAACTTGTGTTAGAAGGCGTGAAGACAAACATTGACTATCAGTATGAGATCATCAATGATGAAGATTTTATCGAAGGCAATGTTGATACAGGATTTATTGAACGTTTTCAGAAGAAACATCAGTCTGAAAATGAAGCTGAATAAAGAAAGTTAAGGTGAGTATCATGTCATTAAAAGATATGTTTAAGAAAAGGACATTATCACCTCAGGAGATCAAACAGGCAGAGCGTGTACGAAAAGCAAAGGACACGCTCCTTGAATTTCAGGCACCAGAAGGATTATTCCAGAAGTGTAACTGTTGCGGAAAGCCTGTATACAATGAGGATTTGATCGAAAATGATTATGTATGTCCAGTCTGTGGCAATTACTTTAGAATCCGTCCAAAGACAAGAATTGCTATGGTATTAGATAAAGATACTTTTGAAGAATGGGATGCAAAGATGGATACAAGCGATCCACTGAACTTCCCAGGATATAAGAATAAATTGGAACGCCAGCGCTCCGTAACGAATCTTGATGAAGCGGTCATCACAGGAAAAGGAAAGATTCTTGGAAAAGATGTTGTGATCGCAGTCATGGGAGCAGATTTCATGATGGGAAGCATGGGAGAAGTTGTTGGTGAGAAGATCACACGAGCAGTTGAACGTGCAACACAGATGAGATTACCGATCATCATTTTCACATGCTCTGGTGGAGCTAGAATGCAGGAAGGAATCGTATCTCTGATGCAGATGGCAAAAACATCCGCAGCATTGAAACGCCATGATGAAGCAGGATTATTATACATCACAGTATTAACAGATCCTACAACCGGAGGTGTTACAGCAAGTTTTGCAATGCTTGGAGATGTTATCTTAGCAGAACCAGGAGCATTGATCGGATTTGCGGGACCGAGAGTTATTGAACAGACGATCGGGCAGAAGTTACCAGAAGGATTTCAGAGAGCAGAATTTTTGTTAGAACATGGATTTGTAGATAAGATCGTAGAGCGCAAAAAATTAAGAAAAGTGCTGGTAACGATCATAAGGAGTTGTGAATATGAGCAGTAATTATACACCATGGGAGAGAGTGCAGATCTCAAGATCCGCAGAACGCCCAACAAGTCTTGATTATATTTCTACGATTTTTGAACGATATATGTCCTTACACGGAGACCGTTATTTTGGAGATGACAAAGCGATCGTTGGTGGATTAGCCTCTATTGGAGGAAGACCAGTGACAGTCATCGGACAGCAAAAAGGACGCTCAACCAAAGAAAATATCAAACGAAATTTTGGAATGCCATCACCAGAAGGATACAGAAAATCCCTAAGACTGATGAAACAGGCAGAGAAATTTCATCGTCCGATCATTCTCTTTGTAGACACACCAGGAGCATTCTGTGGATTAGAGGCAGAAGAAGGCGGAGTCGGAGAGGCAATCGCAAGAAACTTATTCGAGATGTCAAACATCAAAGTACCGATTCTTTCTATCATGATCGGAGAAGGAGGAAGTGGTGGAGCCTTGGCTATGGCTGTTGGAAATGAAGTGTGGAGTATGGAAAATTCTACATATTCTGTACTGTCTCCAGAAGGATTTGCAGCGATTCTTTGGAAAGATGGGAATAGGGCTTCCGAAGCTGCTAAAGTTATGAAGATCACCGCGAACGATCTAAAAGAATTAGGTGTGATTGAGCAGGTGATCGAAGAGCCAGAGCCTGCAAGTATTGACAATATTTTAGATATTTCTGAACAAATGAAAGAAATGATCCTTGGATTTATTGAGAAATATGATAAGATGACACCAGAAGAACTGGTGGAACAGAGATATCAGAGATTTCGAAAATTCTGATTTGAAGGGTTGACTTTCCGTATATTCATAAAAAAATAAATAAAAAAAGAAGAAAATTAGGCCAGAGAATTTATGCTCGTTGTTTTTACCGGCCGCTGATTCGCAAGCTTTCCTTGCAAACTCGCTTCGCTCAAACATGCACCAAGCTTGCTGCGAGCCGGTAAAAACAACGGCAAAATTCTAATGGTCCTAATTTTCTTCTTTTTTTATTTATTTTTCTATGAATATACCCAAAGACAATCCCTTTCATACACAATATTCTCTGCTGTAGGGAAACTAAAAATCATATCTATGTTTATTAAGATATATTATGATAATTTTCCTGTTTTAGAACAAGTTAATTTAATGGTTCTGTTAATGGTACGCATGTGAATACCATTTAAATATTGTGCAGTAGAGACAGTAGCAGATGCTGTTGAATCTGTTTTACTGGCAAAAGATTTTACGATTTTCCAATTTCGGTCGGGATAAGTAGTTGATACAGTGGAACGAATACATTTTGATGTAGAACCATTATAGGTAAATGATCCAGTTACTGTAACAGACCATAATGTTTTGCCAGAGTTATTCTTATAAGTACTGGTTTTGCTAGCAGTTTTAGTAGAAGAACTGGAAAGTGCTTTTGAGGTGGAGGGGAAAGATATAGAAGATTCTATGTAACTTCCATCACTAAAAGTTTCAACAACAATATTGGTTTGAGAAGTAGATGCCATAATAGTGGTATTACTTACTAGAATGCCAAAACATATACATAAAATAATTTTTATAGATTTCATAGTTATAATTTTCTTTCGAATTTATTTGATTTCTTGGATAGTTGTGTTTTCGTGAATAATGATTGAATCTTGTAAATCATGATATGATTTATAAAGACAAGCAAATTGTATTGAAAAATATAAAATAAATATTCCTAGAATAATGAGTAACACTCTTTTAAAATATTTTGAAATACGAATTTTGTTCATTAAATCATCGTTTTCAATGTTATCATAATAACTGAAAACTACATCTTTTGGACTACCAATTCTTTCTTTCATATCATTGTATGAAGAGTCTGGAAATTCTTCTAAATATGTGTCGATTTCTGATTGGTATTGACGCAGATATGCTTTTTCGGATTTACCGAAAAAAGGAAACAATGATTTGGTTTCTTTATAAAATTTGCTGTAATAAGAATTTCTCACTATAGAATACTCCTTTAATAAAAAATTATTTGTAATTTAAAATAGATTGTATACTGGCAGTGTATTTTTGGTAATCATCAATTAATTGTTGTAAAAGCTCGAATCCTTTTGGTTCCAAATGATAATATACTCTACGTCGATTGTTTTTGATAATTTCTTCATAACTACTAATATATCCCTGGTCAATTAATCGATATAAGATTGGATATAGGGAAGAAACCTTTGGCTTTATGATACCATTAGAACATTCATCAAAAATTTGTGTCAACTGATATCCATAACAATCATGTTTTGACAGTGTGCTCAGAACTAACATATCTAATTTATATGGGCTATTACGAGTGGACATAAAATAAAAAACTTCTCCTTTGATTTATTTAATAATTTTATATAAGGATATATTATTTGTCAATATATTCTTGACTAATATATTTGTATAAAATATAATTACTGTATCAAGAAATTTTAAACAAAAGGAGATTAAGATGAAGAGAAAAGTTAAAAAAATGTGTACGGGTTTGGTAATGCCAATGGCATTTGTTATCGCTACTGTGGGAACAGTATACGGAATGACACAATATGGACATTATGATATTTCTACAATAACAGAAACAGGTATTAGAGCTTGGGCATATAAGAAATCACCTTATAAGAGTGCAAGTGCGAAAGTTACTGAGGCGGGTCGATCTTCAGGATGGAAAACGGGAAGAGATGTTAAGGCTACATTAACAAATTTACCTATTTATGTATCAAAAACATACTATAAATATAACAAATAGTGAATAGATGTTTTACAAATCAAAATTGTTGATATGTTTTCACGCCGTAGCATTTTTTTCAATTCGTGTCATATCAGCAATGTATACAAATCACATTGATGCAAGGAGTCTTAATGTGGATTCGGATATTGGAAAGAGATTTTACATGACTCTTTTGCTTATGATTCTTATAATGATCGTTAACATATGGGAGCTTCTGAAATATTGGATTGATAGTAGGAAAAAAGAATTTTATATTCGCAGGATTGTAGGAGCGGATAAAAAACAGATTATGATCCTCTTTTTGTTGGATTATATCGGGATAATGATAATTTCTGTTATTCTTGGTATAGTATTAAGCTTTATATTTTACTTGCTTCCACTTTCGTATAGTGAAGCGATATGGAATGTGCATAAGGGAACTTTATGGATTTCTATGTTATCTTGTTTGATTCCGATGTTGATGGGAAGTGTGATTGTATGGAGGCAACAAAGTGTTAGAAATTTTGAGTGATTTTTGTGATTCCGTCTTACGAAGAAAAGGGAAATATTTTTTGTTTTTTTTACAAATGATATTAATCTTTATAATCGGTCAATATACGTGTCATTTGGCAATGAAATATGTTTCGTTTCATCAGAAATTAAAACAGATTTCTGAAAAGAAAGACAAATCATATTTTACGTTCCAAGATCAGAATTCTGATAATATGCCAGATTGTACATTTGAAACATATCAAAAATTTCGTAAGGAGATAAATAAACTTTGCAATGATACAGCTTTTTCGTTTGGTGTATCGGATGTCGTGCTAAAATCAAGTAAGATTCCTGATAAATTTATTGCATTTAAGGATACAGGAAAAAAATATTTTCAGATTACATATGTCACGGAACATTTTTTGGATTATTATCATATAAAAACCAAAAATGGAAAAGTTTTTTCACAAAAAGATTATGAAGATATTTCGAGTAATCTTATACCGGTTCTGGTTGGAGCAGATTATGGAGAATACATAAAAAAAGGACAGATTCTGGATGGAAAATATAAAGTGATAGGAGTTCTTAAAGAGGGAGCGTCTTATTTAGATACAGAATTGAATTCAGATGTCGTGTCTATGGATGATCAGATTGTAATCCCTATGATTTATCAAGCAAAAGAATGGGGAGGCTGCTATGTAAATCATCTGACGTTTTCAACAAATGACAATGTAGTAATAGAAAAAATAACAAAGAAAATTCGACAATATGGATTTAAAGATTATGAGATTCATAGCATGAGAAAACAGATAGATGATCTGAAAGCTGATTTTTGGACGGAAGTCAGTTTTATTATGATTATGAATGGAATTTTGTCCGTATTTTGTATCATTAGTATAGTATCAATGTTAGTTCATTTGATTGAGGAACGTAAAACGGAATACGGAATACGCATGATCTGTGGAGCGTCAAGAAAGGATATTTGCATTAATATTATGTTGCCAGTAGCGGCTATTATATGTACATCAAGTGTTCCGTCAATTGTGTTGTGTAAAAATTTATATGAATATTTACTTCAATTGATTGCAATATTACTGATGAATGGGCTGGTTGCAGCATTTCCGATAATGCATTGGTTGAAAAAACCGATTCAGGAATTGAAGAAGGAAAGATAGAGGGTGTAGAATTGATTGAATTAAAGAATATATCAAAGCAATACCGCGAATAAAGAAATTGAATCAGGTGTCTAAGGAAAAAACAATGAGGAGAAAACTAAATGAAAATATATAAATATTGGTGATGCATCAATTCCAAAGACAGTTAAATATGTTAGAGTTGTTTCATCTAAATTATATGTATATTTTTAAGTAAAGGGTGGGTGGCAGCTACACATAATTGGGGAACTGCAAATATAAATTAATAAGGAGCATAGCAATTTAATATGAACCAATTCGTTAAAACATTGATAAAAAAATATAAAGATCCATCAATTATTGGTGAAAGAAGTGCAGAAGAAGTTATTCATTATTTAAAACAAAAATTTATTATAAAAGATATAAAGCAAAGTATTTCGGATGATCAAAGGAAAGTATTTATATTTAATGTTATTCATTCAATGGAGGGAGAAAATGTTTTGCCCAAGGATATAAAATTACGTGCGTATAGTATAGAGTATTCAACTAGTAGCAAGATATATTATGAAGAAATGAATGACGATATGAAAATATATGTTTATATAGATGAATATACCGGCTGTATTGAATCAAATTCTGTTAGGCTTTTTACAGAATTAGCACTGTATAAAGGGATTTCGCAATATGATTATGATAATAATACAGACAAGCTAATTGAATATTTGCATAATTGTAAAGAGTGGGAAGAACTTAATAGTTATAGGAGAAAATGGATGTTATCAAACTTTTTATTACATATATTTTCTTTGATTTTTTTACTGATGTTAATAACGATGGTATATAAAGATAAAATGGTTCATAAAGAGAGGGTGTAGAATTGATTGAATTAAAGAATATATCAAAGCAATACCGTGAAGAAACGACAATTCTAAAGGGGGTTGATCTTTGTATAGAAGATGGAGACTATATTGCTCTGATGGGACCGTCAGGGGCGGGGAAAACAACATTAATGAATATTATGGGTTGTTTGGATCGTGCAACACAAGGAGAATATTTCCTTGATGGAAATGAAATCTCAGATTATCCTGAAAAAGAAAAAGCCAGATTACGAAATGAAAAATTTGGTTTTGTGGTTCAGGATTTTGCACTGATAAATGAAATGACAGTATATGAAAATGTAAGATTGCCACTTCGATATAGAAAAAAGAGATTAAAAAAAGAAAGAGAACATATTGAGAGCATACTAAAAAGTTTAGAAATAGAAGATAAAAAAGAAATAAGGGTTTGTGATTTATCAGGAGGACAGCAGCAAAGAGTAGCGATAGCAAGAGCAATCGTGAATTCACCTGAGATCATCTTGGCTGATGAACCAACGGGAGCATTAGATCAGGAAACGGGGAGAGAAGTGATGGAAATCTTTTCTAAGCTGAATCAACAAGGTAAAACAATTATAATTGTAACACATGATCCAAATATTGCAGCAAAATGTAATAGGATCATTAAGATGGTAGACGGAAAAATACAAGAATGAAATAATTGCAAAACGAGTTCTTTCTATATATAATATTGACTGATAAATTTGGGGTTTATATTCCTAAGTATATTCTTAACAGTCCAAGTATCAGCAAGTGGACAGGATAAAATAAATAATTGATCAGCTTATTCTGTTTTCCGCGTTCTCCGTTATACGTAAGTACCAATCCAAATCCAAGAAGTGCCCATGGTTCTTTATACATGGATAAGAAATTAAATGGAATTGCAATAAGTTCTCTTCCATGAAAGATATAATAAAAATATCCAATTAAAATTGCATGACAATCATAGTCAAGGCTGAGAATGGCAGCAATCAGGCACATGACCGCCAGGATCACAAATGACAAGAAAAACCATAATATCTTAGGAAACTTCTCCATTTTCTTTTTTAATACGTCGATCATCCAAATTGTAACAAGCATAAGTGCTAATGTAAACATAATGTTATTCCAGTTTGGTTCAAAAAATTGCTTTGTTGTAAACAGATCAAAAGGAACTTCTGAGATTACCCCGAATACTAATAAAGTTGCAAGGTATTTAGTCCTGCTTCTTGTTTTAAAAAAACCTTCTACAAGTAAAAATGCAAAGATTGGAAATGCAATTCTCCCGATAATGTCAAATATGTTACTAACTGTATTCAATCGGCCCCCATTTAAATTTGGATAGATCAATGCCTTATTTGTGTGATCGATCAGCATTGATAAAAATGCAATATATTTTAATTGTGCTCCTGATAATACTTTAATTTTATTTTTTATGGCTCCTACCTCCGTTTCTTTATAAATAGATACCAATTTAAGAATGTATATCCACAAGTATTACATTCGTCATCTCGCTGATCATATCATACATTGGCTTTGGAAGATTACTATCTGTAATAAAATAATCAATATCCCGCCAGCTCGCATACTGCACTAAGGCAGAAGTAGAGGCTTTTGAACTATCAGAAATTACAACATTGATCTTAGCATTCGGAAGGATTGCCTGTTTTGTCTGTGCATCTGTAAAATCAGAAACAGCAGGTCCTTTGTGTTGTTCGAATCCGTTTGTACCAAGAAAAGATACAGCGACCTTTAAGGTGTTAATGAAGCTTGTTGTTTGGAATCCTTCAATTGACATATTCCCAGGATTTAACTGACCGCCAGTAATGATTGTTGTATTATCACTGTTTAATAAAACATTCGCTGCACTTAGTGATGAAGTAACGATCGTACATCCAGTTCTCTGCGCAAGAAGTTGTGCCATATGAACGATCGTGCTTCCAGAATCCAGATAAATTACTCCAGTTTGAGGAATAAATTCCAGAGCTTTTTCGCATAGTTTCGTCTTAATATCCGCATCTTTATTGATTCTAGTCTCAATTGGAATATTGCCAAATTCATAAATGGAAGTAGCTCCGCCATGACTTCTTTGAGCGGCACCTATTTCAGTCAGATAAGAAAGATCGCGGCGAATTGTTTCACGAGATACTTCAAAATAATCCGCAAGTTGTCCTATTTTCACACTTCCATTATCATGTAAAAGTTTTAAAATTTCTTTTTGCCGTTCAGCTGCAATAATCTTACCCATAACATACCCCTTTCGTATTTGTTATTTTAATTCTATTTTATACGATTTGTGATAAATAGTCAATTATTGTGAATAGCATTTGCTAAATAAACATAAAGTCACATTTATCCTAAAAAATATTGACATAGAATGAAAAAAGTTGTACTATCTAAGCATAAAGCCACATAAAAACACATAAAATCACATAGAAGGAGGAAAACAAATGAAAGCGGTACACTTTGGAGCGGGGAAGATTGGAAGAGGATTCATTGCCGACCTGATTCATAAGACAGGGTATGAGATTACATTTGTAGATGTAAATGAAAAATTGAATGATGAATTAAACAAATACCACAATTATTATTTATATCTGATCGAAGATAACTATCAACGAAAAGAGATTGACCACGTATCAGCATTATCACCGATCACACAACCAGAAGAAGTAACAGATGCAATCGTAGAAGCAGATCTTGTAACAACAGCAGTTTTAGCAGATAATTTTCCAAAGATTGCTGGAAGTCTGGCACAGGGGCTGAAAGCAAGGTTAGAAGCAGGAAAAACGAAAGTAAATGTAATTCCTTGTGAAAATGCATTATTCTGTGGAGATATGTTAAAAGAAGAAATCATAAAGACCGGAATCATTACAAAAGAAGAACTAGATCAGATTGCAGCAGTGCCAAATACAGCAGTTGACCGGATGGTATTCGGAACAAACAGAGATGGACGTGATGGGATTGAAATAGGAAAAGACTATGAATTGGTAATTGAAGTTGATAAATTAGCAGACCCTCAGAACCTTCCTATCAAAGGACCGGAATATACGGATAATTTAAAAAAATATCTTGAGAGAAAATTATATACGATCAATGGGGGACATGCCTGGTCAGGATATATTGCACATTTAATGGGATATGATATTATTCAGGATTATTTTGCGAAAGAAGAAAATGTGGAAATGACAAGAAGTGTTATGTTGGAAATCGGTGTATTATTAGAGAAAAAGCATGGATTTACGCATCAACAGATGGCAGACTATGTTGACTTTGCGTTAAACAGATTCCTGACACCTGGAGTTACAGATACGGTTGCTAGAATTTCAAGAGCACCAATTCGTAAATTGGGTCACGAAGATCGTCTTGTAGGACCGGCAGTGCAATGTGAGGAAAGAGGACTGGAAAATGGACTGATCATAAAAGGAATTGCAGCTGCTTTTATGTTTGATGTAAAAGAAGATGAACAATCTGTAGAACTATTAGAATATGTCAAGGAACATGGAATTGAAGAAGCTGTTACACATTTTACTGGAATTGAAAAAGGAAGCAGGATCTTTGACGAAATCATAAAAAACTATCATGAATTAAAAGAAAAATGCAACAAGTATAAATAAAAAACAGCGGTCATGGCTCAATAGTCATGACTTCTGTTTTTTTTTACGATCAATTTGAAATTTGAAAATTCATTAACATCAAATGCATCCGAGTACTCAATAGGAATGCCCTTTGTATTATAAGTTACCGTGTGAACAAATTGGACAGCTGTATTTGGTGCGATCTCTAAATATTTCGCAACATCTTTTGAAACATTTACTGCACGCAGCAGTTTTTCAGCATAATCAATGTAGATATTCTTTTCGCGTTCTAAAATATCAAATATAGAATTTTTAGTAAGATCGTAATCGTTTAGGTTCTCAATTAGATACTTTGGAATATAAGTTGTAACTAATTCTGCTGGTTTATGATCCAGAAAACGAAGACGTTTGATACGGTAAAAAGAAGAAACATCGTCTCCGAAAACTTCTTTTAAAGAAGGATTGGATGGGACAGTACAAAATTCAAGAACATCCGTTGAAGATATATAGGATTTCTTTTGAGCTTCTTCATTGAAATTGAGTAGATCACCAAGATTTCTTGTGGTAAGTCTGGAATTCTTGCTTTTGACCATTGTGCCGATTCCGCGCTGTTTCTCAAGAAAATTTTCCTGACACAGATTCTCAACAGCCTGTCGTATTGTAGGACGGCTGACGCCATATTGCTCCATAAGTTTAAATTCAGAAGGTAAATACTCACCTTCGTTCAAAATACCGTTTTCTATTTTGCTTTTGAGGTCTTCTTTAATCTGAAAATAAAGAGGAAGCGGACTGTTTGATTTTATTTTTGATTTGGAATTTTTCTTCATACAAAACCTCTGTTTAATAAGATAAAAGAATATATGGAAATTATTGGGGGGGGGGTATAACTAATTTCCATATTTGTATCTTATCATAATATAACAAAATTTACCAGTGCATTTATATTGTGGCTCAAATGAGAAATTTTGTGCAAAAAATATTATAAAATGCAAAAAAAATCACATTTTTGTAAGAAATGACGAAAATCAATGTGATTTTTTGTGTGTTTTTATGGATTGATTTTTGCAAAAAGTGGTGTTACTATTATGTCAAGACGTAAGGACGTCTATACAGAATATCCGGATGAGAAAAAATAAAGCCAATCAAAGGAGGTAACTGATGAGTAAAGAGTGGATTGACATGAGTGACAAAGTGGTAATTGTAACTGGTGGAAGTATGGGAATCGGATCTCATATCGTAGAAACATTATTAAAGAACCATGCAAAAGTTGTAATCGCAGATATGGCAGACTGTGATGCATATGATGATAATGAAAATGTCATGTATGTAAAATGCAATGTTACCAAAAAAGAAGAAGTAGAAGAAATGGTAAATAAAACAGTCGAGAAATTCGGAAAACTTGATTGTTTGGTAAATAATGCCGGGGTCAACAGACCAAGGATGTTAGTTGACTACTATCATGGTGATCCAAACCATGAAAACAGTGAAGATGATTTTGATTTTATGATGGGTGTTAATGTAAAAGGCGTTATGTTCTGCGCACAGGCAGCAGCAAGAGTCATGATCAAACAAAAAAGCGGAGTGATCTTAAATATGAGTTCTGAAGCTGGAATGGAAGGTTCTAAAGGACAGAATATTTACTCAGCAACAAAAGGAGCTGTAAATTCATTTACATTGTCCTGGGCAAAGGAATTAGGAGCTTACAATGTAAGAGTCGTAGCAGTTGCACCAGGAATCAATGAGCCAACGCCAATGGGGAATCCAGAACATGTAAAAGAATTGGCTTACACAAGAGGACAGGAAGCGGGAAGTGTTTCTACAGATTATCAGAAAGTAATCCCATTAGGAAGAGTTGGTAAATTAGACGAAATAGCAGATTTAGTAACATATCTGTTATCAGATTATGCATCATATATCACTGGAACGATCATGAATATTACAGGTGGAAAATCCAGAGGATAACATAAATTAGTTTAGGAGGAAATGGTATGCAGACAGAAATGAAACCTTGGATAATTCTTATAACACATGGAAAATTAGGAGCGGAAGTAAAGGGAAGCGCAGAGATGATCGCGGGAGAACTTGAGAATGTCTATAGTCTTTCGTTGATGGAAGGTACCGATCCTATGGATCTGGCGATGGAATTAAAAGAGCTGCTTGATAAGGCACCAGATGATACGATCATTTTAACGGATTTATTTGGTGGAACTCCTTCTAACACAGCAGCAAGATTTGCATTAGAGAAAAACTATACAGTACTTGCAGGATTGAACCTTGCAATGCTGATTGAAGCTGAAATGCAGCGAGGAATGTTAAAAGGTGATGAGTTGGAAGAAGACTTAATGAATGCGGCAAAAGATGGAGTCAGAAATATCAGAAAAATAATGAAAGAAAGGAAGGGTCTATGATGAAAGGAATTAAATTAGTTCGAATCGATTTTCGTTTAATTCACGGTCAGGTAATTACGAAATGGAGTAACAAGATATCTGCGACAAGAATCGTAGTTGTCAATGATGCATTGTCAAAAGACGAATTTATGGCTGACATCTATGTAATGGCAGCACCTCCGGGAATGACGGTAGATGTAATTTCTATTGATGATTTCGTAGCAAATGCAAATGGCGGTGAATATGACAAAGGAAATGTATTAGTCCTGTTCAGAGGCATCGAAGACTGTAAGTCAGTGGTAGATAAAGGAATTACATTTAAACAAGTACAGATTGGTGGACTAGGAAGCGGAAATGGAAGAACATCAGTTGTAAAAGGAATTTCTATTGATGAGAAAGATGTACAGGACCTTTTATCAATTCAGGATATTGGAACAGAAGTAACATTTCAGGTAACACCAGAAGAGAAAAAACTATCACTGGATAGTGCGGTGAAGAAAGTGAGGGGATAACATATGTTAGGTGTTAGTATTTTTACAGGAATTTATTACTGGATCATGAAAACTGACGTTGGATATGCATTTACACATGCATTGCGTCAGCCATTAGTAGCAGCATTGTGGATCGGTCTGATCATGGGAGATGTCAAACAGGCGATCATCATTGGAGCAGCTGTTCAGATTCTTTATATTGGATTAGTTGCTGCTGGATCAAACCTTCCAGCGGATGACTGTTTAGCAGGTCTGATCGCTATTCCGATCGCATTAAGTACAGGCATGACAAGTGCACAGGCAATCACACTTGCAGTACCAGTTGGAGTACTTGGTGTATTCTTAGATCAGATCAGAAAAACAGTCAATGTAGTATTTGTACATATGGGAGATAAATACGCAGAAGACGGAAATGCAAAAGGAATCGCAATTTGTAACGTAGTACTTCCAACAATCTTAAGTTTCTTCATGAGATTCCCAGTACCATTCTTAGCAAATATGTACGGAGCAGATGCAGTGCAGAATTTCATGAACTCAGTACCAACATGGTTAACAGAAGGATTCAGTGTAGCCGGTGGTTTACTTCCAGCATTAGGATTTGCGTTAACATTATTTGTAATCGGAAAGAAACAATTAATGCCATTATTCTTTATTGGGTATTTCCTTGTAATTGTTAGTAAGATTACTGTATTTGAAGCGGCAATATTCGGAGTTTGTGTCATTTTACTTATTATGACATTCTCAAATAAAAAAGCAGAGGAGGCGTAAGGTTATGGCAGAAGAAAAGAAATTAGAACAGGAATATCTTCCAGAAGAGATTACAGAAAAAGATGTCAAGAAAAGTTGGTTAACATATTACTTTTTTGCAGAAACAGGAATTTCTTATGAACGTTTACAGGCGTTAGGATTTTGTATGTCATTGATCCCAATCTTTAAGAAACTGTATAAGAAAAAAGAAGATTTTACAGCAGCATTAAAACGTCACATGGTATTTTACAACACAGAAGCTGTATTTGGATCTGTGATCAATGGTATTACAATTGCCATGGAAGAGCAGAAAGCAAAAGGAGCCCCAATCGATGATGAAACTATCACAAGTGTTAAGTCTGGATTAATGGGACCTATGGCCGGTGTGGGAGATTCCTTAGACTGGGCAACATTTAAACCGATCATCTTCGCTTTAGGTGCAACATTATCTGCACAGGGAAGCCCGATTGGATGTTTTGTATTACTATTATTGCCAATCATTCAGGTGATCATCGGAACAAACTTTGCAGCATTTGGTTATCGTAAAGGACGTTCATCTGTACGTAGTATTTTAGGATCTGGTAAGATTCAGCAGTTATTAACAGCGGCAAGTGCACTTGGTATTTATATGATGGGTGCATTATCATCAACCTATGTGAAATTGTCTACACCACTTCAGTTCACATTTGGTAAAGGAAATGAACCATATGTTATTCAGAATATCTTAGATGGAATCGTACCGGGATTATTACCATTATTAGCGGTATTAGCAGTTTATTGGTGGTTAAATAAGAAAAACCAGAATATGGTTGTTATTATGCTAATGATCGTTGCAGTTTCATTAGTAGGAGCATTTTTCGGTATTTTCTAAAACTGGAGGAAACAAATAAATGGAATTTACAAACAAAGATGGCATAAAATTAGTGGACGAAGTTATCAGTACAATTCAGGAAAACAGAGATTACCTAAGTCAAATTGATGGAGAAGCTGGTGACGGAGATCATGGTATTAACATGAACAAGGGAATGACTTTTGCTCAGGAAGAGCTTGAAAAGAAAGACGATGTCAATATGAGTCAAGGTTTTTTGACGATCAGTAAGATTTTGATCAGCAAAATTGGAGGTTCTATGGGACCTTTATATGGAAGTTTTTTCAGAGGTCTGAGTATTGCATCAAAAAAAATGGAAGTCATCGACAGTCAGGTTATGTCAGAAATGCTTTGTAAGGCCTATTCTAATTTATCTGATCTGACAGATGCTAAACCAGGAGATAAAACATTGATTGATGTTTTATCTCCTGCGATTGAAGCATATGAAAGCAATAAGTCAGATTTTAAACAGGCATTAAAGGCGATGACAGAAGCGGCAGAAAAAGGATTGGAATCTACAAAAACAATGGTAGCTAAAATAGGAAGAGCAAGCCGTTTAGGAGAACGATCCAGAGGACATCAGGATGCAGGAGCAACATCATGCTACTTAATCTTAAAAGCGATTGCAGATGCATCCTTGAGATTACTGGAAGAAGGTGAATGATTAAACATGCAGAGATTCGTAAATAATCCAGACTTCATCGTAGATGATATGTTAAAAGGTCTGGTAAAGGCTAATCCAGAAATTAGATTTTCAGAAGAAAATGATCATGTCATTTCCATGAAAGAGATGAAAAAAGGAAAAGTTGGATTGATAACCGGAGGAGGAAGTGGACACGAACCCGCATTCGTAGGTTATCTTGGAGACGGAATGCTTGACAGTGTCGCAATTGGTGAAGTGTTTGCATCTCCCCCTGCACTGGCATTTTATGATGCGATCGTAGATGCTGATCAGGGAGAAGGAGTTGCAGTATTGTTTGGAAATTATGCCGGAGACAACATGAATGTAAAAATGGCAGTCCAGATGGCAGAAGATGATGACATCGAAGTAAAATATGTCGTTGCAAATGATGATGTAGCATCTGCACCAAAGGCAGTGAAAGAACAAAGACATGGAATTGCTGGTGGATTTTTTATGTGGAAAGTTGGAGGAGCAAGAGCAGCAAAAGGTGGAAATCTTGATGCTGTCATCGCATCAGCCCAAAATGTAGTCAGCCGCACAAAAAGTATTTGTGTCGGATTGGAACCATGTGTGATCCCGGCATTAGGACATTCAAATTTTAAGATTGAAGATGGAATGATGGAATTTGGAGTAGGACATCATGGAGAGGCAGGAACAAAAGTGGAAGAATTAAAATCGGCAAGTGAAATTGCACAGGAAATGGCAGAAACCATTTTGAATGATTTTGATTTTGAAGAAGGAAAAGAAGTTGCAGTGATGCTTTCTGGTCTAGGAGCAACACCAGTGATGGAATTATATGTACTTTACGATGAAGTAGAAAAAGTGTTAGCGAAGGCTGGCCACAAAGTATGGAAAACTTATATCGGGAATTATGTAACATCACTTGATATGAATGGAGCATCTCTAACAATTGTAGATTTAGATGACGAAATAAAAGAACTTTTATCAGAACCGGCAGCGCCGATTGGAATGAAGAATTACTAGATTGGAGGAAAAAGAAATGAAATTACAGTTAGCTTTAGATGAAATGAAAACAGAAGAAGCAGTCAAACTTGTAGAAAAAGTAAAAGATTATATCGATATTATTGAAGTTGGAACACCAATTTGTCTGGATGCAGGAAATAATGCAGTAGAAAGAATGAAAAAAGAATTCCCAGATAAAGAAGTTTTAGCAGACTGCAAGATCATGGATGGTGGTTACTTAGAAACTGAAAATGCGATCAAAGCAGGAGCAGACTATGTAACAGTATGTGCAGCAGCAGACCTTTTAACTGTCAAAGGTGCATTCAAAGCAACACAGGACTATGGAAAGAAATTAGTCGTTGATATGATCACGATCGAAGATATCCCAGCAAAAGTCGCAGAACTTGAAGAAGTCGGAGTCGATGTATTAGCAGTTCATACAGGAGCAGATGCACAGGCAGTCGGAAGAGAACCAATTGGCGATCTGAAAGTTATGAAAGAAAGCTCTAAGAAAGCTGAAATCGCAGTAGCTGGTGGGATCAGCAGCAAAACAATCGCGAAATACGTAGAGTTAAAACCAGATATCGTAATTGTTGGAAGTGCGATCGGAAATGCAGAAGATCCAGTTGCAGAAGCAAAAGCAATCAAAGAAGCAATGCTATAAATTAAGAAATATAAAAAATATTAACAAATAGAAAGAAACTCAGTCAGGAGGTTATGGTATGTCAGAAGCAAAGAATATTTTTGTGATTCTTGATGAATTAAAAGGAAATGCAAAGCAGATTGATAATGAAGGTTTAGAATCAGTAGAAAGACTGATCACAGAGGCGAAAAGAATCTTTGTTGGAGGTGCAGGACGTTCTGGATTTGCAGCAAGAGGATTTTCAAACAGATTGATGCATCTGGGATATACAGTATATTTTGTTGGTGAACCTACAACACCATCAATTCAGGAAGGTGATCTTCTGATTTTGGGATCAGGATCAGGGAATACGGCAAGTCTTGTATCTAATGCTAAGAAAGCAAAGGATCAGGGAGCCAAAGTGGCAACACTGACCATGTTCCCAGAGAACAAGATTGGATCTATGGCGGATGTGATCATCAAGATTCCGGGAGTGTCAGAGAAATGTGTTGACCAAAATGAAGGTGGAAGTGTTCAGGCATCAGGTTCTTCCTTTGAAGAATTAAGCTGGATCACATATGATGCCATGGTAATGGATCTGATGAAAATCACAGACCAGACAGACCAGGATCTGTTCAAGAGACATGCAAATATGGAATAAGTAAAACAAAATAAGAATTGCAAAACGAGTTCTTTCTATATATAATAAGGAAAGAACTCGTTTTCATTTATGCAAAAAAACATAAAAAACAAGATTATCTTGTGTCTAAAACGGTAATACTCATATAGAAAGCACTACATTTTGTATTTTATCAAAAACATGCAAAAAAAATCGAAAAACCCCTTGCATTAATTTGAAACATCATATATAATAGCAAATGTTGTGACCTTGATAGCGTTGAAGCGTGAGGTTGCTGTAGAGGCAAAAGCCTTTGCAGGTTTTCCGTGGAGCGAATGTCAAGTTGTTAAAACTGGCGACAAGTCACTGTACGAATATACAATCTATTGAACACCGGTGTAGTCCGGAATAGAGACGCAGTGTGTAGATTTCACGATACACACGGAGGAGTGTACAGTCACCACTTGTCGTGCTACAAAAACATTTATAGTACGAAAAGGAGGCGGCTTTTTTTATGGCAGCAAGTCAGGTAATGAGAATTACATTAAAAGCATACGATCATCAGTTAATCGATGCAAGCGCAAAAAGCATTATTGAAACAGTTAAGAAGACAGGATCTAAGGTGAGTGGACCAGTTCCAATGCCAACTAAGAAAGAAATCATCACAATTCTTAGAGCGACTCACAAATATAAATATTCCAGAGAGCAGTTCGAACAGAGAACTCACAAAAGACTGATTGATATCATCACACCATCACAGAAAACAGTTGATGCATTATCTAAATTAGAAGTACCAGCTGGTGTGTACATCGATATCAAGATGAAAAACAAATAGGTAATCCCTACAGGGTTATGAGTAAATGAGGTATCCCCTTAAGCTTGTAGCGTCTAGGATGATTACAACGTTAAGCGTTATAATCCGCTGTAGATTAAATAGGAGGAACAATCAAAATGAAAAAAGCGATTTTAACAACAAAAGTTGGAATGACTCAGATTTTCAACGAAGATGGAGTTTTAACTCCAGTTACTGTATTACAGGCAGGACCTTGTGTTGTTACTCAGGTAAAGACAGAAGAGAATGACGGATACAGCGCAGTTCAGGTTGGTTTTGTTGACAAGAAAGAAAAAGGAATCAACAAACCACAGAAAGGACACTTCGATAAAGCAGGAGTTGCACCAAAAAGATTCGTAAGAGAATTCAGATTTGAGAATGCTGAAGAATACACAGTAGGTCAGGAAATCAAAGCTGACATCTTCGCAGCAGGAGACAAAATCGATGCAACTGCTACATCAAAAGGTAAAGGATATGCTGGTGGTATCAAACGTCACGGTTTGAAATCAGGTCCATCTGCCCATGGTTCTAAATATCATCGTCATGCAGGTTCTAATGGTATGGCTTCTGATCCTAGCAAAGTATTCAAAGGAAAGAAAATGCCAGGACAAATGGGAGCAGAAAGAGTTACTATTCAGAATCTTGAAATCGTAAAAGTTGACGCTGATCAGAACATTATTTTAGTTAAAGGTGCCGTACCAGGACCTAAAAAATCTTTAGTAATGTTAAAAGAATCAGTAAAGGCGTAGGTCTTTAGAAGAAAGGAGGACTATATAAGATGGCAACAGTATCTGTATTAAATATGGAAGGCAAAGAAGTTGAGAAATTAGAATTAAATGACAACATCTTTGGCGTTGAAATAAATGAACATTTAGTACATCTGGCAGTAGTAAGCCAGTTAGCAAATAACCGTCAGGGAACACAGAAAGCAAAAACACGTTCTGAAGTTCGCGGTGGTGGAAGAAAACCTTGGAGACAGAAAGGAACAGGTCATGCAAGACAGGGATCTATCCGAGCTCCACAGTGGAAAGGCGGAGGAGTTGTATTTGCTCCAACACCAAGAGAGTACACAAAGAAATTAAACAAAAAAGAAAGACGTATTGCTTTAAAATCTGCATTAACATCTAGAGTACAGGCAGACAAATTCGTAGTGATCGACGAATTCAAATTCGACGAGATCAAAACTAAGAACGTAAAAGCAATGCTTGACAGCGTTGGTGCTAAGAAAGCATTAGTGGTTATGGGATCTAAAAATGATAACTTAGTATTATCTGCAAGAAACCTTCCAGGAGTTAAAACTGCTTTAACAAGCACAATCAATGTATATGACATTTTAAAATATGACACTGTAGTTGTTTCTAAGGAAGCAGTTGCAAATATCGAGGAGGTATATGCATAATGGCAGATATTAAATATTATGACGTTATCTTAAAGCCAGTTGTAACAGAAAAAAGTATGAACGCAATGGCTGAAAAGAAATATACTTTTTTAGTTCATCCATCTGCTACTAAGAATCAGATCAAAGAAGCAGTGGAAAAAATGTTCGAAGGAACAAAAGTAGCAAAAGTCAACACAATGAACAATGATGGAAAAACAAAGAGACGTGGAATGACTTTTGGAAAAACTGCAAAGACAAAGAAAGCTATTGTACAGCTTACTGAAGAAAGTGCAGATATCGAAATCTTCGAAGGACTATAGGCATTAACCACTTAGTTCGACTAAGATAAGGACTTGAAACTATACGCAACAAAAGCGTGATATTAAATCAGATTTGAAAGGAGACTGACATGGGAATTAAATCATATAACCCATATACACCTTCTAGAAGACATATGACTGGACTTGATTTTGATGTTATCACAAAATCTACACCAGAAAAATCTCTGGTAGTTTCTTTAAAGAAGAACGCTGGTCGTAACAATCAGGGTAAAATTACTGTAAGACACCGCGGAGGTGGATCTAGAAGAAAATACAGACTTATTGACTTTAAGAGAAATGATAAAGATGGTATTCCAGCAACAGTTGCTGCAATCGAATACGATCCAAATAGAACAGCTAACATCGCTCTGTTAGTTTATGCAGACGGTGAAAAAAGATATATTATCGCTCCAAACAAATTAGCAGTTGGAACAACTGTTATGAATGGACCAGAAGCTGAAATTAAAGTAGGAAACTGCCTTCCATTGGCAAACATTCCGGTAGGTACAGAAATCCATAACATCGAGATGCATCCTGGAAAAGGTGGACAGTTAGTTCGTTCCGCAGGAAACTCAGCACAGTTAATGGCAAAAGAAGGAAAATATGCAACACTTCGTTTACCATCTGGTGAGATGAGAATGGTGCCTGTAGTATGCCGCGCTACTATTGGTCAGGTTGGAAACATCGAACATGATCTTGTGAACATTGGTAAAGCTGGACGTAAACGTAACATGGGAATCCGTCCTACAGTCCGTGGTTCTGTTATGAACCCTAATGACCATCCACACGGTGGTGGTGAAGGTAAGACTGGAATTGGTAGACCAGGACCATGCACACCATGGGGTAAACCAGCACTTGGATTGAAGACACGTAAGAAAAACAAACAATCTAACAAGATGATCGTAAGAAGAAGAGATGGTAAAACTGTTAAATAGTACAAGGAGGTAACTTATGGCTCGTTCACTTAAAAAAGGACCATTTGCAGATAAGAGTTTACTGAACAAAGTAGACGCTATGAACGAAGCAGGAGACAAGAGTGTTATCAAAACATGGTCTCGTCGTTCTACAATCTTCCCATCATTCGTAGGACACACAATCGCTGTTCATGATGGAAGAAAACATGTACCGGTATACGTTACAGAAGATATGGTTGGACACAAACTTGGAGAGTTTGTAGCAACAAGAACTTTCCGTGGACATAAGAAAACGGAAAAGAAAACCGGAATGAAATAATTAATTTTGGAAGGAGGTTCCATATAAATGGCAAAGAAATATAGCAGATCTCAGTACAAAAAAGAGAGAAATGCAAATAAAGATACTAGACCAAAAGCTACATTAAGAAACGCTAGAGTTTCTACAACAAAAGCAGCTTTTGTATTAGATGCGATCAGAGGAAAAGACGTAGAAACAGCACTTGGAATTTTAATTTACAATCCAAGATATGCTTCAACATTAATTGAAAAATTATTAAAATCTGCAATCGCTAATGCAGAAAACAATAACGGAATGGACCCAGAAAACCTTTACATTGCAGAATGTTATGCAAATAAAGGACCTACAATGAAGAGAATTAAACCTAGAGCACAGGGTAGAGCTTACAGAATCGAACATAGAATGAGCCACATTACATTAGTGCTTGATGAAAGATAGATAGAAGGAGGCAAACATGGGACAGAAAGTTAATCCTCATGGTCTGAGAGTCGGAATTATTAAAGATTGGGATTCTAGATGGTATGCAGAAGACGCTTTTGCAGATAACCTTGTAGAAGACGATAAAATCAGAAAATATGTAAAGAAAAGATTATACAATGCTGGAATTTCTAAGATCGAGATCGAAAGAGCTTCCGACAGAGTAAAATTAATCGTATATACAGCAAAACCTGGAGTAGTAATCGGTAAAGGTGGATCTTCCATCGAAGAACTGAAAAAAGATCTTCAGAAAATGACAGACAAAAAATTACTGATCGATGTTAAAGAAGTAAAAAGACCAGACAAAGATGCTCAGTTAGTTGCAGAGAATATTGCACAGCAGCTTGAAAATCGTATTTCTTTCAGACGTGCAATGAAATCTTGCATGCAGCGTACAATGAGATCTGGAGCTCTTGGAATCAAAACATCCGTTTCTGGACGTTTAGGTGGAGCAGATATGGCACGTACAGAATTCTACAGCGAGGGAACAATTCCTCTACAGACACTTCGTGCTAACATTGATTACGGATTTGCAGAAGCAGATACAACATATGGTAAAGTCGGAGTAAAAACATGGATTTACCATGGTGAAGTACTTCCATCAAAAAAGGAAGGGGGAAATAAATAATGTTAATGCCAAAAAGAGTAAAACGTCGTAAACAGTTCCGTGGAAGCATGCGCGGAAAAGCATTACGCGGTAATAAGATCACTTACGGTGAGTACGGTATTGTAGCTACAGAGCCAGCATGGATCACAGCAAACCAGATCGAAGCAGCCCGTGTTGCTATGACTCGTTACATCAAACGTGGTGGTAAAGTTTGGATCAAAATTTTCCCTGACAAACCAGTAACAGCTCAGCCAGCTGAAACTCGAATGGGTAAAGGTAAAGGTAACTTAGAATATTGGGTAGCAGTTGTAAAACCAGGACGTGTAATGTTCGAAATTTCTGGTGTAAGCGAAGAAATTGCAAAAGAAGCATTACGTCTTGCAGTACACAAATTACCAATCAAGTGTAAGATTGTTTCTCGTGAAGCTTTAGAAGGCGGTGACAACAGTGAAAACTAAAGATTTTGTAAAAGAATTAAATAATAAGTCAGTAGACGAATTAAATAATGAGCTAGTAGCTGCGAAAAAGGAATTATTCAACTTAAGATTCCAGAATGCAACAAACCAACTTGAGAATACAAGCAGAATTAAAGAAGTTAGAAGAAATATTGCACGTATTCAGGGTGCAATTACAGCAAAAGCAAACGCTTAGTAATCATTTCGAAAGGAGGAATTTGTTGTGGAAAGAAATTTAAGAAAAACCCGTGTAGGGAAAGTCGTTAGTGATAAAATGGATAAAACAATCGTAGTTGCAATCGAAGACAACGTAAAACATCCTTTATATAAAAAGATCGTTAAAAGAACTTACAAATTAAAAGCTCATGACGAAAATAACGAATGTAACATTGGAGATAGAGTAAAGGTTATGGAGACAAGACCTCTTTCAAAAGATAAGAGATGGAGACTTGTTGAAATTATCGAAAAAGCAAAATAATTTTGCTTGGTTGGAAAGGAGAATAAAGGCATGATTCAGCAGGAGTCAAGACTTAGAGTAGCCGACAACACAGGAGCAAAAGAAATCCTTTGCATTCGTGTGTTAGGAGGATCTACAAGAAGATATGCTAACATCGGTGATGTTATTGTTGCTACAGTCAAAGATGCAACACCAGGCGGCGTTGTAAAAAAAGGTGACGTAGTCAGAGCAGTTGTTGTTCGTACAAAGAAAGGTGCCCGTCGTAAAGATGGTTCTTATATCAAATTTGACGAAAATGCTGCTGTAATTATTAAAGATGATATGAACCCAAGAGGAACTCGTATCTTCGGACCAGTGGCAAGAGAGCTTAGAGACAAGAAATTCATGAAGATTGTTTCATTAGCACCAGAAGTATTATAAGGAGGAAACACTGTGTCAGCAATTAAAATTAAAAAAGGCGATCTAGTTAAAGTTATCGCTGGTAAAGATAAAGACAAAGAAGGAAAAGTAATTGCTGTTGATCATAAAAAAGGTACTGTAACAGTTGAAGGTGCCAACATGATCACAAAGCATACTAAACCTAGTCCTGCAAACCAGCAGGGTGGTATCGTAAGCCAGGAAGGCCCAATGGATGTTTCCAATGTAATGTTAGTGCACAATGGAAAAACAACAAAAATTGGATATAAAGTAGTTGACGGTAAAAAAGTTCGTGTTGCACGTGCAACAGGCGAAGTCATTGACTAATTAAGAGAGGAGGTTTACGCAAGTGAGTAGATTACATGAACAGTATAGCAATCAGATCAAAGATGCTATGATGAAGAAATTCGAATACAGCAATATTATGCAGGTACCAAAACTCGAGAAGATCGTAATCAACATGGGTGTTGGTGAAGCAAAAGAAAATAAAAAAGTTTTAGAATCTGCAGTAGCTGATCTTGAAAAGATCGCTGGACAGAAAGCAGTCGTAACAAGAGCAAAGAAATCTGTTGCGAACTTCAAATTAAGAGAAGGTATGCCTATCGGATGCAAAGTTACATTACGTGGTGAAAGAATGTATGAATTCGCTGATCGTTTAATTAACTTAGCATTACCTCGAGTACGTGACTTCAGAGGAGTTAACCAGAACTCTTTCGATGGAAGAGGTAACTATGCATTAGGTATTAAAGAACAGTTAATTTTCCCAGAAATCGAATACGATAAAGTAGACAAAGTAAGAGGAATGGACATCATCTTCGTTACAACAGCGAACACTGATGAAGAAGCTCGTGAATTATTAACTTTATTTGGTATGCCGTTTAAGAAATAGTTAGGAGGGTTCCCATGGCTAAGAAGTCAATGGTTGCAAAACAGAAAAGAAAAGCAAAATTCTCAACAAGAGAATATAGCCGTTGCAGAATCTGCGGACGTCCACATGCATATTTAAGAAAATATGGTATCTGCAGAGTTTGCTTCCGTGAATTAGCATATAAAGGACAGATTCCAGGTGTCAAGAAGGCAAGCTGGTAAGATTAAGGAAGGAGGAACACGAAAATGACAATGAGCGATCCTATTGCAGATATGCTTACAAGAATCCGTAATGCAAATACTGCGAAACATGATACAGTAGAAATTCCTGCTTCTAAGATGAAGACAGCGATTGCAGAAATCTTATTAAAAGAAGGTTTCATCAAAGCATATGACATCAAAGAAGAAGGTTCTTTCAGCACAATCGTAATCACATTAAAATATGGTGCTGATAAAAATGAAAAAATCATTACAGGACTTAAGAGAATCTCTAAACCAGGACTTAGAGTATACGCAGGAGCTGAAGAGCTTCCTAAAGTATTAGGAGGACTTGGTATTGCGATTATCTCTACAAACAAAGGACTGTTAACAGATAAAGAAGCAAGAAAACAGAACGTGGGTGGAGAGGTGTTAGCTTTCGTTTGGTAGGCACAAGTCCACACTAGCGAAACCAACATTCACTATTCTGAAAACAGAAGGGACACATCCCTGTCCCTTCCGACAATTTAAGGAGGTAACCTATGTCTCGTATAGGTAGATTACCAATCGATATCCCTGCAGGAGTAGAGGTAAAGATTGAAGAAGGAAACAAAGTGACTGTAAAAGGTCCTAAAGGAACATTAGAAAAATGTTTACCAGTAGAAATGACAATCAAACAGGAAGATAATCAGGTTGTCGTAACAAGACCAAATGACTTAAAGAAAATGAAATCTTTACATGGTCTTACAAGATCTTTGATCGCAAACATGATCACAGGTGTATCTGAAGGATACGAAAAGAAGCTTGAAATCAACGGTGTTGGTTACAGAGCACAGAAAAAAGGAAAAGAAATCACTTTCAACCTTGGTTTCTCTCATCCGGTAGTTATGACTGATCCAGAAGGAATCGAAACAGAGATGGACGGACAGAACATTATTATCGTTAAAGGTATCGACAAAGAAAAAGTTGGACAGTACGCAGCTGAAATCAGAGAACTTAGAAAACCAGAACCTTACAAAGGTAAAGGTATTAAGTATGCTGATGAAGTTATCAGACGTAAAGTTGGAAAAACTGGGGCTAAATAAAGGAGTGATATAGGATGATTAGAAAAGAATCAAGAAGCAAGATTCGTGCGAAAAAACACTACAAGCTTCGTAATCGAATCAATGGAACAAGCGAAAGACCTCGCTTAAGTGTATTTAGAAGCAATGATCATATGTACGCTCAGATTATTGACGACACTGTTGGAAATACATTAGTATCTGCTTCAACAACTCAGAAAGACGTAAAGGCAGAACTGGAAAAAACAAATGATGTTGCCGCAGCTAGCTACTTAGGTAAAGTAATCGCTGAAAGAGCTTTAGCAAAAGGTATCACAGAAGTTGTCTTTGACAGAGGCGGATTTATTTATCATGGTAAAATTGAAGCATTAGCAGATGCAGCTCGTGAAGCTGGTCTGAAATTCTAATAGGAGGAAGTCAAATGAAGCATACACTTATTGACCCTAGTCAGTTAGAGCTGGAAGAAAGAGTTGTATCCATCAAACGTGTTACTAAAGTAGTAAAAGGTGGACGTAACATGAGATTTGCAGCACTGGTTGTAGTAGGGGATAAAAATGGTCATGTTGGTGCTGGATTAGGAAAAGCAGCTGAAATTCCAGAAGCGATCCGCAAAGGAAAAGAAGCAGCTATGAAGAGCCTTGTTGAAGTACCAATCGATGAAAAAGGAACAACACCACACGACTTTACAGGAAACTTCGGTGGAGCATCTGTATTATTAAAAACATCTCCAGAAGGTACTGGTATCATCGCTGGTGGACCTTCCCGTATCGTTCTGGAACTTGCAGGATATAAAAACATCCGTTCAAAATCTTTAGGTTCTAACAACAAACAGAACGTTGTATTAGCAACAATCGAAGGATTAAAGAACTTAAAAACTCCAGAGCAGGTAGCAAAACTACGTGGAAAATCAGTAGAAGAGCTCTTAGGATAGGAGGAATTTTGAAATGGCAGATAAATTAAAAATCACATTAGTAAAATCTACAATTGGTGCAATTCCAAAGCACAAAAAAACTGTTGAAGCATTAGGTCTTAAAAAACTTCACAAAACAGTTGAGCTGCCTGATAACGCAGCAACACGTGGAATGATTCACCAGGTGAAACATTTAGTTAAAGTAGAAGAAATCTAATAATATTCGGCAAGGAGGTGTAACGGAATGGAATTATCAAACTTACGCCCTGCAGAAGGATCTAAACATAGCGACGCTTTCAGAAGAGGTCGTGGACATGGTTCAGGAAATGGAAAAACTGCAGGTAAAGGACATAAAGGACAGAAAGCTCGTTCAGGTGGTGGAGTAAGACCTGGATTCGAAGGTGGACAGATGCCTTTATACAGACGTATTCCTAAGAGAGGTTTCAAATGCAGAAACTCTAAGGAAATCGTTGGTATCAACCTTTCAGCTTTAGAAAGATTTGAAGACGGAGCAGAAGTATCTGTAGAAGCTTTAATCGAAGCAGGAATCGTTAAAAATCCTAGAGATGGAGTTAAAATCTTAGGAAACGGTGAATTAACAAAGAAATTAAATGTAAAAGCAAATGCATTTAGTGCTAGTGCTAAAGAGAAGATCGAAGCACTTGGAGGAAAAGCTGAGGTGATCTAGTATGTCAAACGCTGTTGTCAGCGCTTTTAAAAACAAGCAATTAAGAAAGAAGCTATTATTTACGACACTAATTCTTATTGTTGTACGTTTTGGATCACAACTGCCAATTCCGGAAATCGATAGTGCACAGATCAGTGCCTATTTAAAGAGTACATTAGGCGATTCGTTCAGCCTATTGAACTCTTTTACCGGAGGCTCCTTCATGCAGATGTCAGTATTTGCATTAAGTGTAACTCCGTATATCACATCTTCCATCATCATGCAGCTGATGACGATCGTTATTCCAGCTCTTGAAGAGATGCAGAAAGATGGAGAAGACGGAAGAAAAAGAATGGCAAAGATTACAAGATATGTAACGGTTGTACTTGCGATCATCGAAGGCGCAGGACTTGCGATCGGATTTGCCAATCAAGGTGCATTAGGTACCGATTATACAACGTTTACCATTGTTACAATGATCATTGCTTTAACCGCAGGTGCAGTTCTGGTTATGTGGCTTGGAGAACGTATTACAGAGAGTGGAATTGGAAATGGTATTTCCATTATCCTGCTCGTAAACATTGTATCCGGAATGCCGGGAGATTTTACTTCTCTTTATAATCAGTTTATGAAGGGAAAACAGATCGGACCAGCTCTGATCGCAGGATGTGTGATCGTAGGAGTTGTTCTGGCAGTTGTCGTATTCGTTATCGTTTTATCAGATGCGGAAAGACATATCCCAGTACAGTATTCTAAGAAGATGCAGGGAAGAAAACTTGTTGGTGGACAGCAGAGTAAGATTCCGCTGAAAGTTAACACAGCAGGTGTAATCCCAATTATCTTTGCATCATCCATTATGCAGTTCCCAATCATGCTGCAGAATGTCTTAAAATACGAGAATAACGGATTCATTGGAAAAGCATTAACAAGTTTGAACTCATCTACCTGGTTTGATGCATCCCATCCAAAAAGATCGATCGGTTTATTGATCTATATTGTTTTGGTAGTACTGTTTGCTTATTTCTATACATCAATTACATTTAATCCATTAGAGATTTCAAACAATATGAAGAAACAGGGTGGATTTATCCCAGGAATCCGACCGGGAAAACCTACAGTAGATTATTTGAATAAAATATTAAAATATATTATATTTATAGGTGCTGCAGGACTAACGATCGTGGCAGTTGTTCCATTCTTCTTTAATGGAGTATTTGGAGCAAGCGTTTCATTTGGAGGAACATCTATCATCATCGTAGTAGGTGTTATCCTTGAGACGATCAAGCAGATCCAGTCACAGTTGTTAGTACAGAACTATTCTGGTTTTTTGAGTGAGTAACTATAAGAAAAGCTGTAGTGACAACTACAGCTTTTTGTGCTTATATGGAATGTTTTTATATAAGCACAAAAGTCCAATGGCATTAAAAACGATGGTATGGAAACAAATTGTATGGTAACTAAAAATAAAAGAGAGACAAAAGGAGGATTTGTCATGAAAATTATTATGTTAGGAGCTCCAGGTGCTGGAAAAGGTACTCAGGCAAAACAGATTGCACAGGCGTACGATATTCCACACATCTCAACAGGTGATATTTTCAGAGCAAATATTAAAGAAGGAACAGAGCTTGGAAAGAAAGCACAGGAATACATGGACAAAGGACTGTTAGTTCCAGACGAACTTGTATGCGATCTTGTTGTTGATCGTATCCACAAAGATGATTGTGAAAAAGGGTATATTTTAGATGGATTTCCAAGAACGATTCCACAAGCAAATGCATTAGATGAAGCACTTGCAAAAGACGGTGAGAAGATTGAATTTGCAATTGATATCGAAGTTCCAGATGAAAATATCATCAACAGAATGTCAGGAAGAAGATCCTGCAAAGACTGTGGAGCAATCTTCCATGTTCAGTATAATCCTCCAAAGAAAGAAAACTGCTGCGACGTATGTGGTGGAGAATTAATTCTTCGCGATGACGATAAAGCAGAAACTGTAAAAAAACGTCTGGATGTTTATCATGAACAGACAGCTCCACTGATCGCACACTATAAAGAAGCAGGAAGCTTACACGAGATCGATGGAACACAGGATATCAAAGTTGTTTTTGAAGAAATTAAATCTATTTTAGGATAAGAGGCAGACCATGGCAGTTACGATCAAATCAAAAAAAGAAATCGAACTTATGCGAGAAGCCGGTAAGATGTTAGAAGAGGTTCACAACAAGTTAGCTGATTTTGTAAAACCAGGAATTTCTACATTAGAGATCGACCAGTTTGGAGAGAAAGCGATCAGAGATCTTGGATGTGTACCAAACTTCTTAAACTATAATGGATATCCGGCATCCATCTGTGTATCTGTCAATGACGAAGTCGTACATGGTATTCCAAGCAAAGACCGGATTTTACAGGATGGAGACATTGTAAGTCTGGATGCAGGACTGATCCATGCAGGATATCATTCCGATGCAGCAAGAACACATGCGGTTGGAAATATTTCCGAAGAAGCAAAGAGACTGATCGAAGTAACAAAGCAAAGTTTCTTTGAAGGAATCAAACTTGCAGTTCCAGGAAATCATTTGTTTGACATATCTGAAGCAATTCAGAAATATGTAGAAAGTAATGGTTATTCTGTAGTCAGAGATTTAGTGGGACATGGAATTGGAACACATCTTCATGAAGATCCACAGATTCCGAACTTCAAACAGAGAAGAAAAGGAATGAAATTAAGACCAGGAATGACGCTTGCCATTGAACCAATGGTAAATGAAGGTAGTTATGATGTTGTCTGGCTGGACGATGACTGGACAGTTGTTACTGAAGACGGAAGTCTGGCTGCACATTATGAAAACACGATCGTCATCACAGAAGATGGTTGTGAAATATTGACTTTGTCTGAATAGGAGGAATAAAATGGCAAAATCAGAAGCAATTGAAGTTGAAGGAGTAGTGTTAGAAAAGTTACCAAACGCTATGTTCAAGGTAGAAATCGAAGGTGGACACGTAATTTTAGCTCACATCAGTGGAAAGCTTAGAATGAATTACATCAAGATTTTACCAGGTGACAAAGTAACACTGGCATTATCACCATATGATTTATCAAAAGGAAGAATTATTTGGAGAGACAAATAAATTATTTGGAAAGATAAATAAATTTAGAAAAAGTCTTGAAATATTCAGAATATGATGATATAATCATACCCGAACGTTTTTTGAAAGGAGATATTCAAGTGAAGGTTAGAGCATCTGTAAAACCAATTTGCGAAAAATGCAAGGTTATCAAGAGAAAAGGATCTGTCAGAGTAATCTGTGAGAATCCAAAACACAAACAGAGACAGGGATAATTACGACGTTCGATAAGAATATCGCAATAATCCTTGGTTTGTTGTGTATTCACCTATTTACTGCAAGAACAGTTTAGAGGTGTATTTTGTGATGTGTAGAGATACACTCGCATAATTTAGGCGGCTGCAGTATGAGTACAGGTACGCTCATACTGATTATTTATAGATAGAAAGATAATTTGAGGAAGAGACATATATATCATTTCACCGTACTGCGGATATATGGATTGCCCTTAATAGACAAGTAATTATTTATTTTGGAGGAAAGAAAAACATGGCTCGTATTTCAGGTGTTGATTTACCAAGAGAAAAGCGTGTAGAGATTGGTCTTACTTATATTTATGGAATCGGTCTTTCAAGCGCAAAACGTATTTTGGCAGAGGCAAATGTTGATCCTGATACTCGTGTACGCGACTTAACTGATGATGAAGTTAAAAGAATCAGTGCAGTTATCAACGATACACAGGTTGTAGAAGGTGATTTAAGAAGAGAAATCGCTCTTAACATTAAGAGATTAAAAGAAATTGGATGCTACAGAGGAAAACGTCATAGACAGGGACTTCCTTGCCGTGGACAGAAAACAAAGACTAACGCAAGAACACGTAAAGGTCCTAAGAAAACAGTAGCTAACAAGAAGAAATAATAAACACTAAATTTGTAGTGTTATGACACACCCGGCTGTATGGACAGTCAGGAATAGCATAAGATTTGCAGTATAGGCAATCTTTTTGGAATTGAAATGAAGAAAGAAAGGTATACGTAATTATGGCTAAAGTTACAAAGAAAAGTGCAAAAAAACGTGTAAAGAAGAATGTACAGCACGGACAGGCACATATTCAGTCATCTTTTAATAATACAATCGTTACATTAACAGATGCACAGGGAAATGCTCTTTCTTGGGCAAGTGCAGGTGGATTAGGATTCAGAGGATCCAAAAAATCTACACCATATGCAGCTCAGATGGCAGCTGAAACTGCAACAAAAGCAGCATTAGTGCATGGATTAAAATCAGTAGATGTAATGGTTAAAGGTCCAGGATCAGGAAGAGAAGCAGCAATCCGTGCTTTATCAGCAGCAGGATTAGAAGTTACAAGCATCAGCGATGTAACACCTGTTCCACATAATGGATGTCGCCCACCAAAACGTAGAAGAGTCTAATTTAGGAGGATAATTAAAGATGGCAGTAGATAGAACTCCAGTCTTAAAGAGATGTAGATCCTTAGGTTTAGATCCTGTCTTTTTAGGAATTGATAAAAAATCAAACAGAAGTTTAAATAGAGCAAACAGAAAGAAAAGTGAATACGGACTTCAGCTTTGCGAAAAACAGAAAGCTAAATTCATTTATGGTGTATTAGAAAAACCTTTCCGTAACTACTATGCAAAAGCAGAAAGAATGAAAGGTCAGACTGGTACAAACCTGATGACATTATTAGAGCTTCGTTTAGATAACGTATTATTCCGTTTAGGATACGGAAGAACAAGAAAAGAATGCAGACAGATCGTTGACCATAAACATGTATTAGTTAATGGAAAACAGGTTAACATTCCTTCTTACCAGGTTAAAGCTGGGGACGTTATCGAAATCAAAGAAAAACATAGAACATCTCCAAGATACAAAGAGATCTTAGAAGTAACAGAAGGAAGAATGATTCCTTCATGGTTAGAAGCAGATCATGATAACTTTACAGGAACTGTAAAAGAACTTCCATCAAGAGATGAGATCGACGTACCAGTTAACGAAACATTAATCGTCGAGTTATATTCTAAATAATAACCCTCAAGTTAAACCTAAGCCAAAAGGAGGGCACGTATGTTTGAATTTGAAAAACCAAATATTGAGATTAATGAGATTTCAGAAGATAACCGTTTTGGACGCTTTGTTGTGGAACCTTTGGAAAGAGGTTATGGTACAACTTTAGGTAATTCCTTAAGACGTATCATGCTTTCTTCTCTGCCAGGTGCAGCAGTAAGTTCAGTAAAGATCAAAGGTGTTTTGCATGAGTTCAGTTCCATCCCAGGGGTTAAAGAAGATGTACCTGAGATCATCATGAATATCAAATCTCTGGCAATTAAAAACAACAGCTCATCCGCTGAAACAAAGCAGGCTTATATTGAGTTTTCAGGAAAGGGTGTAGTAACTGCCGGAGATATTAAAGCGGACAGTGATATCGAAATCTTAAATCCAGAGCTTGTGATCGCAACATTAAGTGATGACAGCAGCAAACTGGATATGGAGCTTACAATCACAAATGGACGCGGATATGTAGGCGCAGACAAAGAAGGAAAAGCAATCGATGAGATTGCAGTTGATGCGATTTACACACCAGTTGAGCGTGTAAACTTAAAGGTTGAGAATACTCGTGTAGGTCAGATCACAGATTATGACAAATTAACATTAGATGTATTCACAAACGGAACACTAACACCAGATGAGTCTGTAAGTTTAGCAGCGAAAGTATTATGCGAGCACTTAAACTTATTTGTAGATCTTTCTGAGAATGCCAAGACAGCAGAAGTTATGGTAGAAAAAGAAGATGATGAGAAAGAAAAAGTTCTTGAAATGAGCATTGATGAATTAGAATTATCTGTTCGTTCATACAATTGCTTAAAGAGAGCTGGCATCAATACAGTAGAAGAATTAACTAATAAGACTTCAGAAGATATGATGAAAGTTCGTAACTTAGGACGTAAATCATTAGAAGAAGTTTTAGCTAAGTTAAGTGAATTAGGATTATCCCTAAGTTCAGGAGAAGAATAGAAACCAGACCCGCCTAGGCTGAAGGCATAAGTAAGCAAGGCGAAAAAACACAGGAGGTCATTATAATGGCAAAATACAGAAAATTAGGAAGAACAGCTTCCCAGAGAAAAGCACTGATCCGTGCAGAAGTAACAAATCTGTTACATCATGGAAAAATCGTTACAACTGAAGCAAAAGCAAAAGAAATCCGCAAGGTAGCTGAGAAACTGATCGCTTTAGCTGTAAAAGAAAAAGACAACTTTGAAACAGTTACAGTTGACGCTAAAGTTGCTAAGAAAGATGAAAACGGAAAACGCGTGAAAGAAGTTGTAGATGGTAAGAAAGTTACTGTTTATGAAACAGTTCAGAAAGAAATCAAAAAAGATTTACCATCCCGCTTACATGCAAGAAGACAGATGTTAAAGGTATTATATCCTGTAACAGAAGTTCCTACAGAAGCAGCTGGTAAGAAAGCTAATACAAAGAAAGTTGATTTAACAGCTAAGTTATTCGACGAGTATGCACCAAAATATGCTGAACGTAACGGTGGTTACACAAGAATCGTTAAGATTGCTCAGCGTAAAGGTGATGCAGCATTAAAAGTAGTACTTGAATTAGTTTAATCAACAGTTCAATACTGACTATATTATTTAAATTCCAAATCGACAACAACAAAGAGGTCTTATTCCGGAACAACTGGGATAAGACTTTTCTTTTTTTATGGGAAATAGTATACTATCCTTATTACGGATCAGATAGGAGAATATTATGTCCATATTGAAAATAAAAGACTTAGTTCACAAATATGTGACCTATGGAGATACAGAAGAAGACAAACAAGAGATTGCAGCAATCGATCATATTGATATCAATGTTGAGAAAGGTGAATTTGTAGCAATCCTTGGAAAGAATGGTTCCGGGAAATCATCGCTTGCGAAGCACATCAATGGACTTTTGATGCCGACAGAAGGCACAGTATATATCAAAGGAATGGATACAAAAGATGAAAGTACCCTCTTAAAAGTCAGACAGAGTGCAGGAATCGTATTTCAGAATCCAGATAACCAGATTGTAGGAACAACGGTAGAAGAAGACACAGCCTTCGGTCCAGAAAACCTCGGAATAGCTTCCAAAGATATCTGGACAAGGATCACAGCGGCTCTTACAGGTGTGGGAATGATCGCATATAAAGAAGCAAGTCCCAATCATCTTTCTGGCGGACAGAAACAGAGAGTAGCGATCGCAGGGATCATGGCAATGGAACCAGAATGTATCGTATTAGACGAACCAACAGCCATGCTAGATCCAGAAGGCCGCAGACATGTTTTATCTCTTGTGAAAGCATTGAATAAAGAAAAGAATATTACGATCCTTATGGTAACACATCATATGGAAGAAGTAATCTTAGCAGATCGTATCATCGTGATGGATCAAGGGAAGATCGTCATGGATGGAAAACCAAAAGAGATCTTTTCAAGAGTTGATGAGATGAAAACATTAGGTCTGGAAGTTCCGTACGCAACAGAACTTGCATGGGAACTAAAAAAAGAAGGTGTTAACTTGTCAGATACGATAACAACAAAGGAAGAGCTGGTGGAGGAATTATGTCAATTCGTTTAGAACATGTAAGTTACGCATATGAAGATAATTCTAGCAAGAAGAATTACGCATTAAAAGATATAAACTTAGAAATAAAAAAAGAAGAATTCATTGCAGTGATCGGACACACAGGTTCTGGAAAATCAACATTGATCCAGCATCTAAATGGATTGATCAAACCAACGTCTGGAACAATATATTTCGATGATGAAGATATATATTCAGAAGGATACCCATTACGAGAATTACGTGGAAAAGTAGGTATATGTTTCCAGTATCCAGAACATCAGCTATTTGAGACAACGATTTTAGATGATGTATGTTTTGGACCAATGAACTTTGGAAAGACGAAAGAAGAAGCAACGGAGATTGCTGTCAAATGTCTAAAAGATGTTGGATTACCAGAGAAATTATATCAAAAATCGCCATTTGAATTATCTGGCGGACAGAAGCGAAGAGTAGCAATCGCAGGGATTCTTGCAATGGAGCCTGAATATTTTATTTTGGATGAACCAACAGCAGGACTTGATCCGGTCGGAAAAGATCAGATCTTAAATCTGTTAAAGAAACTCCATGAAGAAAAGAAAATCACGATCATTCTGGTATCACACAGTATGGAAGATGTTGCAGACTATGCACAACGTGTGATCGTTATGAATGGCGGACAGGTCATGTATGAAGGAGATAAAAAAGAAGTATTCTCTCACAAGAAAGAACTAGAAGAAGCAGGACTTGCTGTACCGTTTTATCGTCAAGTATGTGAAGAACTCGCAGACAGAGGGTTCCCAATCCAGAGGGATTTATTGACATTAGAAGAAACAAAAGAAGCAATTTTAGAAGGACTAAAAGGACTGAGAGGAAAATAAAATGCTCAAGGATATAACAATTGGACAATATTATAAAGAAGACTCTCTGATCCACAGACTCGATCCGAGAGTGAAATTATTTGCAGTCTTGATCTACGTCATTACATTATTTATGCATAAAGCACCTGCAACTTATGTGATGTCACTATTATTTTTGATCATAACGATCAAGATTTCAAAGGTACCTGTAAAATATATTTTAAGAGGATTAAAAGCAATTGCAGTGATCTTATTATTCTCTGTAATGATCAATATGTTATTTATTCCAGGAAAACCAGTGATCCAGTTCTGGATCATATCAATTTCTGCAGAAGGGATTAGGACAACTATTTATCTGGGAAGCCGTCTGATCATGCTGGTATTAGGAACGTCTTTACTGACATTTACAACAACACCAAATGAACTGACAGACGGACTAGACAAATCATTGGGATTTTTAAATAAAGTCGGAGTACCAGTACATGAGATTGCTATGATGATGTCAATCGCACTGAGATTTATTCCAATCTTAACAGAAGAATTAGAAAAGATCATGAAAGCCCAGACAGCCAGAGGAATCGACTTTGAATCCGGAGGTCTCTTAAAACGAGTAAAAAGCATGGTTCCAATTATAGTACCACTGTTTGTAGCAGCAATTCGAAGAGCGAATGACCTTGCAATGGCAATGGAATCCCGTTGTTACCATGGCGGTGTTGGAAGAACTAAATTAAAACCATTAAAATACGAGAAAAGAGATAAAATAGCGTATATCGTCCTGTTTGTATTTTTAGCAGTGATGATCTATTTATCCTTTTTCAGTCCATGGAGGTAAGATACGATGAAACGAGTAAAATTAATCGTAGCCTATGATGGAACTGGTTATTGTGGATGGCAGGTACAGCCAAACGAGATTACAGTCGAAGGTGTCTTAAATAAGCATATATCAGAACTGACAGGAGAAGATATCAAAGTGATCGGAGCCAGCAGAACTGATTCAGGAGTCCACGCATTAGGAAATGTAGCTGTATTCGACACAGAAAGCCGTATTCCGGGAGAGAAGATGGCAAAAGCATTAAATGCAAGACTACCAGAAGATATCATTATTCAGGACTCCAAAGAAGTGCCATTAGACTACCATCCAAGGTTTCAGGATACAAGAAAGACATATGAATATACCTTTTACAATGCAAGATACGACAATCCCGTGACAAGCAGACATCATCATTTTGTATATGTACCACTTGATGTGGAGAAAATGAAAGAAGCAGCTTCTTATTTCTTAGGGGAACACTGTTTTATCAGTATGTGCAGCAGTAAAGCACAGGTTACATCCTATGTCAGAGAGATTTACGAATGTGATGTGACACAAAATGGCAGGTATATCACAATGAGAGTCACAGGAAGTGGTTTTCTCTATAATATGGTACGTTTAATGGCAGGAACGCTTTTAGAGGTCGGAAGAGGAAAACAAGAACCACAATGGGTCAAAGAAATCTTAGCATCCAAAGAAAGAGTTACACCAGGACCAAAACTTCCAGCAAAAGGCTTGACATTAATTCAGATCGAATATCCGGAGGACCGGGCGAATGCAGAATAGCTTTATCATATTTCAGAAATTGTTAGTATTGTTTGGTTTTATGCTGATCGGATACCTAAGTTATAAGAAAAAATGGATCAGTGATGATACAAGTTCACAGATATCAGGACTGATCGTAAATATATTTAATCCTGCATTGATCATATCTGGCGTGATCGGTTCCGTTGGAAATGGAAACTGGAATCTTGTGATCATGGACCTGATCCTTGCAGTGATCTTATTTGTGGTATTGATCCTGATCAGTCCGGCATTTGTTCGTATTCTAGGTGTAAAAAAAGATGAAAGAAATATCTATGCAGTGATGCTGATCTTTTCGAATCTTGGATTTATGGGGATTCCGATCATTGAAGAATTATACGGTAGAGGAGCTATTTTTTATGTAGCACTGTATACACTGGTATATAATATTCTCTTTTACACCTATGGAATTTATCTTTTTGAGAAAGAACGTGCCATGCAGACAGGACAAAAAGCTAAGATCATATTCCACTGGAAAAAGATGATCAATCCAGGAATGGTCGCATGTCTGGCTGCGTTATTGATTTTTGCATTTCAGATCGACGCACCAGCACCTGCGGTAAGTTTTGTACAATACTTAGGAAATGCAGCAATCCCACTCTCCATGATCATTACCGGGGTATCTTTAGCAAAGATGCCACTGATCGAAGTTTTCAAAGACATCAAGATGTATCAGTTTACATTTTTAAAGATGCTGGTGATCCCAATGATCGCAGCATTTGCGATCCGGCTGTTTCATTTAGATCCTGTTCTCTCAGGGATCATGGTATTAATGTTTGGAATGCCAAATGGAAGCATGGCAGTGATGATGGCAATCGATTATGGATTAGACAGTTCGATCTGCAGCAGAGGAATCGTGCTGACAACTTTATTATCGATCATAACATTACCAATTGTGGCATACTTGATCTGAGAAAATAAAAATTAATCACATTTTTATAGGAAATCACAAGATTTAGCAACATCTTTTCGATATACATAGGGACAATCTACCCATATATTGTGGAAAGAATTATAAAATTAGCACCATCTTGTGGATAACATCAAAAATTTATCAAAAACAACAAGAAAAAATCTTGACACACCCGGCTGCGTATTATATAATAAGAAACTGTGACATGCAAGAGAATACTACCCCAATGCCCCGGTGGGAGTATTTAATATAGACACATATGATTGATAGAAATTTTAAGGAGGAACACCATGAAAAGTTTTATGGCCAGCCCATCAACAATTGAAAGAGAATGGTATGTAGTTGATGCTACAGGACATACATTAGGACGTTTAGCATCTGAGATCGCAACAATCTTAAGAGGTAAAAACAAACCAACTTATACACCACATATCGATACAGGAGATAACGTGATCGTTATCAACGCTGAGAAGATCAAAGTAACTGGTAAGAAATTAGACCAGAAGATCTACTATCATCATTCAGACTATGTTGGTGGAATGAAAGAACAGACATTAAAAGAAAAATTAGCTAAAAAACCTGAAGACGTAATCTATCTTGCAGTTAAAGGAATGCTTCCAAAAGGACCTTTAGGAAGACAGATGATTAAGAAACTTCACGTATATGCAGGTGCAGAGCACAACCATGCAGCTCAGCAGCCAAAAGCATTAGAGATCAAGTATTAATTTTTGAAGGAGGAAGAAGCAGTGGCTACAGCAAAATATTACGGAACTGGTAGAAGAAAACACAGTGTTGCCAGAGTATATTTAGTACCTGGAACAGGAAAAATCACAATCAACAAAAGAGATATTGATGAATATCTTGGATTAGAAACATTAAAAGTAGTTGTACGTCAGCCATTAGTTGCAACAGATACAATTGACAAATATGATGTATTAGTAAACGTTCATGGTGGTGGATTTACAGGACAGGCTGGAGCAATCCGTCATGGTATTTCCAGAGCTTTATTACAGGTTGATGGAGAATTCCGTTCAACATTAAAGAAAGCTGGATTCTTAACAAGAGACCCAAGAATGAAAGAAAGAAAGAAACCAGGTCTTCGCAAAGCACGTCGTGCACCACAGTTCTCAAAACGTTAATCATACGTTACGGAAGATACGAAGAATATACAGAGCCTTTCAATGGAGAAATCTATTGGAAGGCTTTTTCTAATGATTTGGTTTGGAAAACTTAATTTCTTAGAATTATAGCGGCAAAAGATATGCTAAGCTATATTTCAAAAGCAAGAAGTGGTTCTGATATATTTAATGCAGAAAAAATGTCAGTTTATGTACCACTAGGAACACAACAAATGTTATCTGATTATGGATATCATATTGTAACAGAATAAGATAGGAGGATGTTTCAATGAAATTAAAAAATCTAACAAAAAAATTAACAACTTTAGCAATCACAGCCTTAATGGCAACAACATTGGTTTCAACTCAAAATGTATTAGCTGCATCAAAAAAAGTACAGAAGAAGGCGAACAAAGCCTATGCACAAGCAATCAAGAAAAACAAAGTAGCCAAATTTACAAGCTATTCATTAATTGAAGTAACAGGAGGCGGAACAAAAGAACTGGTCACTGTGAATTTAAATCCTAATGCAGAAGGCGAAGCTAGAAATTTAAATATTTATACATACAATAAAGGAAAAGTAAAGAAAATTTGGTCAACATCAGATCAAATAATTGCATATAATAAAAAACAGAAAACAATTGCAGGCTTACAGTATTCAGTATTAAGTGAAAATGGTCCTGAAAGGGAAAAGTATTATATTTATAAGTATAATGGAAAGAAAATTGTAAAAAAAGCATCATATTTCTTTGAATGTGAAGGACATTTCGAAGATGAGGATGGAAATAAAGTTACAACAAATTTAGAAAAATCAGAAAAAACAGTACATAGAGTCATTGATAAAGAAATATATTGCAAAAAGGAAAAAGGAAAGTTGACATATATTTCAGAAAAACAATATAGAAGTGCAACGAAAAATGATGTACGTGTATGGGCATATAATAATACAACGAAAAAAGAGTTGATCAAAAAATTAAGAAAATAATCAACCAGGGGATATATGATAATTATTATCATATATCCCCATTGATTTTTCCATCCAAATCTAGTATCATAAATAACAGTTAGACAACACTAACTAAAAACGTGAATGAATCATGTGGACTCCTCGATTGAGATCAACACCTGCAACAAACGATCTCAAACTGGAAGCTTACCCTTCTTCCAGCGAGGAGTACTGCTATGTATAGGGAAAGGAGTCACAATCGAAAATGAATTATTTAGAAATTGAAAAAGTAGTCGGAAGAGAAATTCTAGATTCCAGAGGAAATCCAACCGTAGAAGCTGAGATTACATTAGTTGATGGAACAGTTGCAAGAGGAACAGCTCCAAGTGGTGCATCTACAGGAGAATTTGAAGCACTAGAATTAAGAGACGGAGATAAAGAAAGATATTTAGGAAAAGGTGTTACAAAAGCCGTAGAAAATATTAATACAAAGATCAGTGAAGCAATCATCGGATTAGATGCTTCTGATACATATGCAGTAGACAAAGCAATGATCGATGCAGACGGAACAGCTGATAAATCAAACTTTGGAGCAAATGCAATCTTAGCTGTATCGATCGCAGCAGCAAGAGCAGCAGCTACATCTCTTGAAGTACCTCTATACAGATTCTTAGGTGGAGTATCAGGAAACAGACTTCCAGTACCAATGATGAATATCGTAAATGGTGGATGTCATGCATTATCATCAGGACTTGATGTACAGGAATTCATGATCATGCCAGTTGGAGCTCCATCATTCAAAGAATGTTTAAGATGGTGTGCTGAAGTATTCCATGCATTAGCAGCAATCTTAAAAGAAAGAGGACTTGCTACATCCGTAGGTGATGAAGGTGGATTTGCGCCAGCATTAAAATCAGATGAAGAAGCCATCGAAACAATCTTAGAAGCAGTGAAAAAAGCAGGATACGAACCAGGAAAAGACTTCAAGATCGCTATGGACGCTGCATCTTCAGAATGGAAGAGTGAAAAAGGTAAAGGATATTACAAACTGCCAAAAGCAGGAACAGAATATACAGCAGAAGAACTGATCGAGCACTGGGCTGCATTATGTGAGAAATATCCAATCATCTCGATCGAAGATGGATTAGATGAAGAAGACTGGGAAGGATGGAAGAAACTGACAGAAAGACTTGGAGATAAAGTACAGTTAGTAGGAGACGACTTATTTGTAACAAATACAGAAAGACTTTCCAAAGGAATCGAAATGGGAGCAGGAAACTCTATCCTGATCAAATTAAACCAGATCGGATCTATCTCTGAAACATTAGAAGCGATCAAGATGGCACACAAAGCAGGATACACAGCTGTAACATCTCATCGTTCTGGAGAAACAGCAGATACAACGATCGCAGACTTAGCAGTTGCATTAAATACATGCCAGATCAAGACAGGAGCACCTTCAAGATCAGAACGTGTAGCAAAATACAATCAGTTATTAAGAATCGAAGAAGCTTTAGGAGACAGCGCCGTATATCCTGGAATCAAAGCCTTCAACGTAAAATAAGAAGAACACAATTATAAAAAACGTAAATAATAGCCCTTTTAAGTCTCTGGATTTAGTCTCCAGAGGCTTTTTTCTTTGATTTTTTATAAGAAAATATAAGAGAATATGTTATAATAGAAAGCACTTATTTGGATAGAAATGAAGAGATTAAGGGAAATAAATGAGAATGGATAAAATTATAATAGAACAAACAGGAATCAAACAACAAGTGATCAATGAAATCTGTGAATTAGCTCAAAAATATAATGTAGAACAAGTCCTTTTATTTGGTTCACGTTCAAGGGGAGATTACAAAAGAACGAGTGACATCGATCTGGCAGTGAAAGGTGGAGACATTGATCGTTTTGCATTGGATGTTGAAGAGGAGACAACAACATTATTAGAATATGATATCGTAGATTTAGATGAACCTATGCAACCAGAACTGCTAGAATCTATACAAAAGGAGGGAAAGATTATTTATGAAAAAATATGAAAACTTTTGTCAAGCATTAATTAATATGAAAGATATTTATAATTATGAAGAGCCTTATGATAACGTAGTGTTAACAGGTTTGGTAGGATTATATGAAATTACATTTGAACAGTCATGGAAGATGATGAAAGAAATCTTACAAAATCATGGATACGAGGAAGGTGCAACAGGGTCACCGAAGATTATTCTAAAAACAGCATATAAAGCTGGGATGATCAAAGATGAAGATCTGTGGTTAAAAGCATTAAGAGAAAGAAATAATGTAACACATTCTTATAATCAGAATATCGCATTATCAATTATTTCACAGGCAAAAGAAAAATTTTATGATATGTTTTGCCAGTTGAAAAAAGAAATAGATGAAAATTGGATATAAAAAAATCCGGTAAACACAAAAATGTAATGCCGGATTCTTTTATTTACTATATTATTATGAAATATGTATCACGGATATCCTATCCCCAAACTTCCTCAGCAATCTCCTTAATAAGAGTCATCTTCTTCCACTGATCTTCATCAGTTAAGATATTTCCTTCTTCTGTAGAAGAGAAACCACACTGAGGACTTAAGCAAAGCTGGTCAAGTGCAACATACTGAGCTGCTTCTTTAATACGTTCTTTAATCTCAGTTTTATCTTCAAGTTCTGGATCTTTAGAAGTAACAAGACCTAACACAACCTTCTGATCTTTGATAAAACGTAATGGTTTGAAATCACCGGAACGGTCACTATCATACTCTAAGAAGAAACCATCGATCTTACATCCACCGAATAAAGTCTCAGCAACTGGCTCATAACCACCAGAAGAGAACCATGTAGAACGGAAGTTACCACGGCAGATATGCATTGTGATCGTCATATCCTCAGGTTTAGCTTCTAAAGCTTCATTGATCATTTTCACATAATTCTTAGCAATCTGGTCAAGGTCAAGACCACGGCTTGCGTAATCGTCGCGTTTATTCTGATCACAGAATTCACCCCAAGATGTATCATCAAACTGTAAGTAACGGCATCCACGAGCGTAGAATGCTTTGATCGCTTTCTGATAAGCAAGAGCAATCTCATGATACAGAGCATCTTCATTTTTATAACGATCAATCGCTTTGTAAGTTTCGCTTCCACGAACACAACAGATCAGATGAAGCATTGCAGGAGAAGGAATTGTCATCTTGCAGTCAACATCCCCAGCAATTTCTTTCAAGTAAGAGAAATGATCTAAGAATTCACTGTTTTCATCAAAATCAATTTTGTCAACAATCTCAAGCGTTGCGGCTTTTGGCTGATGTCCCTTAAAAGCAACAGACCAGTGATCAGCTTTGATCTCCTCGACTCCGACTAAAGAAGCAAGGAAATCAAGATGCCAATAGCGACGTCTTAACTCTCCGTCAGTAACTGCTTTTAATCCAACAGCTTTCTCTTTTTCAACTAACTCTTTGATCGCTTTATCTTCAACTTCACGCAACTGGTCTGCAGATAAAGTTCCTTCTGCATATTCAGCACGTGCATCTTTTAAATAATCTGGTCTTAAAAAACTACCAACAATATCATATCTGTATGGTCTCATAAATCTATCCTTTCCATTTATATAAGTCTAATAATTTTCTATCGATAAGCTATACAATAACAGATAGAATAAGGCTTGTGAAATACATAAAAATAATAGTTTGCCATAACTTCAAGTTATAATGATAAAAATTTTCAGACAATTGTGTCTTTCTTTTAACAATGATTGTATGCAATATACGGACAAAGTCATCGTTAAGAAAATGTTAATTGTACAATTTTAAAAAAATTGCATATTTTTTGTACTTTTCTTTAAGCATTGTAGAGAAAAAAGAAAATATTTGTTATAATGCACATAGATAAAAAAATAACAATATCTAGGGTGTTTTAGTTAAGTGTTTTTTAAGGAAGGGTAAACTATTATGTATGATGTAACAAGCATTCAGAATCTGAAAAAAGATGTACTGTATTTCGTAGCAAAGGCATCGTTTGAAGGGACTTTAGAAGAAGAAAGAGATCTGATCCCAGAGAAGATGATCGAAGGACCAGAACCAACATTCCGTTGCTGCATCTACAAAGAAAGAGAAATCGTAAGACAGAGAATTCGTTTAGCAGAAGGTAAAGCTCCAGGAGCAGAAGATGATGGAAATATCGTGCAGGTAATTAAATCAGCATGTGCTGACTGTCCGATCTCAAGCTATGTTGTAACAAACAACTGTCAGAATTGTCTTGGAAAAGACTGTATCAAAGCATGTCGTTTCGGAGCGATCGAACCAGGACATACAAGATCAAGAATCGATCCTCAGAAATGTAAGGAATGTGGTATGTGCGCAAAAGCCTGTCCATACAATGCGATCGCTCATGTATCAAGACCATGTAAAGACAGCTGTCCAGTAGATGCAATTTCTTATGATGAGTATGGAGTATCAGTGATCGATGAAGAAAAATGTATCCGTTGTGGACAGTGTGCAGCAAAATGTCCATTCGGTGCGATCGGAACAAAGACATGGATCACAAACGTTATCGCAGACTTGAAAGCAGGTAAGAAAGTCTACGCGATCCTTGCCCCAGCAACAGAAGGACAGTTTGGTAAAGATATTACAATGGAAAGCTGGAGACAGGCAGTAAAGAAAGTTGGATTTGAAGATCTGATCGAAGCAGGTTTAGGTGGAGATATGACAACATGCAGCGAAGCAGAAGAATGGTTAGAAGCTTACAGAAACGGTGAGAAGAAAACAACTTCATGCTGTCCAGGATTCGTAAACATGATTCGCAAACATTATCCAGATCTTGCAGATATGATTTCTACAACAGTATCTCCAATGTGTGCAGTATCAAGAATGATTAAAGCAAAAGATCCAGATGCAGTTACAGTATTTGTTGGACCATGTGTAGCCAAGAAATCAGAAGTGGCAGACCAGAAGATCGAAGGAAATGCAGATTATGCATTAAACTACAACGAGATCTTAGCAATTATGAAAGCAAAAGACGTAGAATTAGAACCAGCAGAGAATACATATCAGGATTCTACGATCTTCGGTAAATTCTATGGAAACTCTGGTGGAGTAACAGATTCTGTATTAGAATACATGAAAGAGACAGAACAGAACGAAGATATCAAAGTATGCAAAGCTAACGGTGCAGCAGAATGTAAGAAAGCTTTAATGTTCTTACAGAGAGGAAGATTACCAGAAGACTTCATCGAAGGTATGGCATGCGAAGGCGGATGCGTTGGTGGACCAAGCCGTAACGAAGAGATCATCAAAGCTCGTAAAGTCAGAGAAACAATGATCAAATCCGCAGATGATCGCAAGATCACAGACAACCTAAAACGTTATGATATGGATAGCTTCTCAATGCATAGATAATCAGAGTTGCATGAAGCATCCAAAGAGATGATAAAGAATCCCTGGAGCAAGATTGAAGTTTTGTTTTGGGGATCTTTGTATCTGAAAAGAAATTGTATTAGAAATAGTAACTATTACTAGTAGATATTTTGGCAAAACTATGTTATAGTAAGAAAAGTTGAAAAAGCAAAATGAATTTAATTTTGGAGGTAAGACAATGAAGGATATTAAAGTTACAGATTCAGTAAAATATATTGGTGTAGACGATCATGACATTGACTTATTTGAGAGCCAGTATGTAGTACCAAATGGTGTTTCTTATAACTCTTATGTGATCTTAGATGAGAAAGTAGCCGTTATGGATACTGTGGATGCATGCAAGACAGATGAATGGCTTGTAAACTTAGAAGAAGCATTAGATGGAAGAAACGTAGATTACATTGTAGTATCTCATATGGAACCAGACCATGCTGCAAGCTTACAGGTATTAGCAGAAAAATATCCAGAAGCTAAGGTTGTAGGTAATGCCAAGACATTTAATATGATCCCTCAGTTCTTTACATTTGATCTAGAAGGACGTAAAGTCGTAGTAAAAGAAGGAGATACATTATCTCTTGGATCTCATACATTACAGTTCGTTATGGCACCAATGGTTCACTGGCCAGAAGTTATGGTAGCATATGAAACATCAGAGAAAATCTTATTCTCAGCAGATGGATTTGGTAAATTCGGAGCTTTAGATGCAGATGAAGATTGGGCATGTGAAGCAAGACGTTATTATTTCAATATCTGTGGTAAATACGGAGTACAGGTACAGAATCTCTTAAAGAAAGCCGCAGGATTAGATATTGAGATCATCTGTCCATTACACGGACCAATTTTAAAAGAAAACCTTGGATATTATATTGGATTATACGACACATGGAGCAAATATGAGCCAGAGAACGAAGGAATCCTGATCGCATACGCATCTATCCATGGAAATACAGCAGCTGCAGCAAAGAAATTAGCAGAAATCTTAGAAGCAAAAGGAGCTCCAAAAGTTGTAGTAGCAGACCTTTCCAGAGATGATATGGCAGAAGTGATCGAAGATGCATTCCGCTATGACAGACTGGTACTGGCAGCAGCAACATACGATGCAGGAATCTTCCCATGCATGGAAGACTTTTTACATCACTTAAAAGCTAAGAACTATCAGAAACGTAAAGTTGCATTTATGGAAAATGGATCATGGGCACCAATGGCAGCAAAAATCATGAAAGGTATCGTAGAAGGATTTAAGAATATCGAGATGGTAGATCCAGTTGTAACGATCAAATCTACGATGAATGATGAGAATATTAAGACTATGGAAGAATTAGCTGATAATTTACTGTAAATTTTAAATTTGTAAGTTGGCCAACTGTAGTCTTTCAGTATATGATAAAAAATAAATAAGCAACTGAAAACGCAGCGGTGGAATTTTGCTCACATTTTGAACAAATCGCTTATCCGCCCAATTTCCTACGAGAACTCGCTCTGAAGTTTTGTTTCAGACAAAAGTCTTTGAAGCTCAGACACTCGTCCAATTGGGCTGCGAATTTGTTCAAAATATGGCAAAATTCCAATGCTGCGTTTTCGGTTGCTTATTTATTTTTTATCATATACCTGAAGTCTAAAGTGTGGACAATTACAAGATTGGAAAATTTAAGGTGGTATGTATGTTAAATGTTATTGGTTTTCAATTTTTATAGTGATAAATAGATGTTTATTATACTCCAAAACATCTCAATAAATCAGTGCTGTAAAAGTCTTTTTACCTTCTGTTAACAAATACAAAAATTATCAACCAATACACTTTAACATACACACTGTGTAGTGATTTGA
>OGXN01000055.1_pt1 | contig 145366 bp, 118 predicted proteins | sample 1576281 | NCBI WGS metagenome assembly OGXN01 (sample SAMEA3541494, study PRJEB24748) | human gut metagenome | biome: human gut; feature: human-associated habitat; material: faeces | place: China | collected 2012
GCCACCCTTGCATATCATAGAAGAATCTTATTTACAGACTTTTTCTCACAGTCTCAAATAAATGCCGATAGTTTATTACCCGTGCCTGACATTAGGTCAGGCATGGAATCTTATAGAAAATTTATCGGCATTTCTAAAATATCGGCATATGGTCGATAGAATCTTCTTTCCGAAAACTTAAATACACAATTGGGGTAAGTTATTACCATAGCTATAAGCCTGATTTTATAAAACAGGAAATATGGGCGAAATTTATCGCTTATAATGCCACCGAACTTCTTGTTGCTCATACTGTAGTCACTCATGGGAAACGTAAATATTCCTATAAAGTAAACTTTACACTTGCTGCACATATATGCAGAATCTATCTCCGTCTCCACACGGAGACAGATTCTATGGATGTGATGGCACTGTTGCAAAAGGAATTGGTCCCTGTCCGTAATGACCGACAATTCCCAAGACTCAAAACGGCGCATTTCAGAAAACCAAAATACTTAATATACCGCGTCTCCTAAACAGCATCATCAAGTCTTAATATACCACTTTTTTTCAGCAGATGGGAATCTGCTTATTTGTCGTGTAAAAAATAATTGTAAAATACTTTTTTTAAAGCTGGTTCCTTGAAATTAAGAAACTTGTTTTATATACATTGTTTATCTAAATACCATTGCTTCATCTGTACTAACAAGATTCGGATAGTAAATTCCGTCTGCGCCAAGTGTGTAGGTTCCACCCATTTTTTCAAATGTGCTTTTCATGTGTTACTCCTCCTTGAAATCAGCGATGTCCTTAGATCATCGCAAAATATTTCAGGGCAGCCTTGATAGCTTCTTCCTTCTCTTCCGGGCATTGTGGAACTCTTGCATTTTCTGATTTTGGAAGATTATAGTTTTCTCCCACTTCAATTCCACATTTGCGTTTTACCTGAGAAATATATAAACTTGAAACCTTCAAGCCAAATTCTTTCAGCACATAATCTTTGATTTCCTGATAGGTCGCTTTCGTCTCTGCACTGGTTGCATCCAGTTCATCTAAGTCTAAGTCGATCTCTATCGTGTCATCTGGTTTCTGTTGGGACAAAAGAACAACCGTCTCTACATGGACGGTCATACCAAATTGATCAACTGGGCAGACCTTTTTAAGTTCATACCCTCTCCCGCATAAATACTTCAAATCCCTGGCCAGTGTAGCACTGTCACAACTTATATACACAATCCTCTCCGGGTTCATCTCTATCATTGTCTCCAGCAGAGTCTCATCGCATCCTTTTCTCGGCGGATCTACTACTATAACATCTGCATAAACGCCATTTTTCTTATATTCTCTCGGCAGTACTTCTTCCGCTTTGCCTACAAAGAATTCTGTATTCTCCAGCCCGTTAAGTTTCGCGTTCTCTTTTGCATTTTCAATTGCCGCCGGCACGATTTCTACGCCGCGGACGAATTTCGCTCTCTGTGCGAGGAACAGGGAAATCGTTCCAATTCCACAGTACAGATCCCAGACAGTTTCCTCTCCGTGAAGATCCGCATATTCCAGTGCTTTTGCATAGAGTTTCTGTGTCTGTCTCGGATTTACCTGATAAAATGACAGAGGAGAAATCTGATAAGAAATATCTCCAATCTTATCCGTAATATATTCCTGTCCCCAGAGCAGACGGATTTCTTCACCGAGGATTACATTGCTGCGTTTCTTATTCACATTAATCGTAATACTTGTCATTCCCGGAATTTCACGCAGAGATTCCACCAGAATATCCTCTTTCGTAAGTTTATTTCCGTTCAGAATCAGACAGACCATCACTTCTTTCGTAAAATACCCATAACGGATCAAAATATGTCTCACCAGTCCCTTGCCGGTTGTCTCATTATATGGCTCAATTCCATACTTTTCCATATGGCTGATCACACGGTCAAGTACCTCTTTATTCTCAGACACCCCCAGTGCACAGTCACGGTTTTCGATAATGTTATGAGTTCTTCCCGCATAGAAACCTGTGACGATCTTTCCTTCTTTATTTCTTCCTACAGGAAACTGTGCCTTGTTTCTGTAATGGAACAGCGCGTCCATTCCAATGATCGGCTCCATCGGAATATCGGTAAAGCCTCCGATTCTCTCCAGATGTCCTTTTACTTTATTTGTCTTAAATTCCAGTTGCTGATCATATGAAAGCGCCTGAAGCTGGCATCCGCCACACTGACGGGCAAATGCACATTTCGGCTCAACCCTGTAAGGTGATGGTTTCACTACCTCCATCAGACGGCCATATCCATAGTTTTTCTTTGCCTTAATAATCTTCGCTGTTACTGTATCCCCGATTACTGCGTCCTTGACAAAAACGGTGAAGCCATCGGCTTTTCCGATACCTTCACCGTCAATTCCGCAATCTTCTATCTCTAACGTAACAAGATCGTTCTTACGAAATTCCATAAAGATTACACCTCTTTAGTTCTTCTTAAATTTGAGTCAAAAAGTCTGTTAAATCCAAGCCAGTCTTTCTTTCCTTTATCTGCTGCAAAAATCTCTGTGATGGTTTCCATCCTTGCATCTGTATTATCTGCAAGATTCAGAGCTACCGCTTCTACCAGTGCAGGTTTCTTCGGTGAACCATATTCCAGTTCTCCGTGATGAGCCAGAATACAGTGGATCAGCTCATTCTTAAGCACTTCCGGAAATTCCGGAATCTGACTTGCAAGGTCATGAATCATCTGTGCTCCGATATAAATATGTCCCAGAAGCTGGCCTTCATCTGTATAATCATTTAATGGAAAGGAAGATAACTCTTTCGTCTTTCCGATATCATGGAGAAGGGAAGCAGTAATCAATAAATCTCTGTTAATGACCGGATATGCCTTTGACATATAATCACAAAGTCTGGTCACTCCCAGCGTGTGTTCCATCAGACCACCGATAAATCCATGATGTACGGTTTTGGCTGCGGAATGTCCCTCAAATGCTTTGATAAATTCTTCGTCTTCCACAAATAATTTCTTCAGAAGCGCAGAAAGATAAACATTCTCCACACTGTCAATAAATGCTTTCAGCTGGCTGTACATATCGTCTGTGCTGTTCTCGCTTACCGGAAGATAATCCGCAGGATTATATTCATCCTCGGCTGCTTTACGTACACGCTTGATATTTAGCTGCATAGCACCTGCAAAACTGGTCACATCTCCCACAACATCAATGTAATCCAGTGCATCAAAATCATCAATTCCCAGAGAATTCGGATCCCATATCTTACCATCCATAACTCCGGTCTTATCCTGAAGAATAATATTTTCATATGGTTTTCCGTTCTTCGTTACAGCGGACTGTTTCTGCTTGCACAGATAAATTCCGTTGATTCTGTCTCCCTCATGTAATTCATTTAAAAAACGCATAAAATCTGCCTCTCTATCTATCCTATAATTTTCAGCAGTTCATTTCTGAGATCATTCCATTCACTTATCTGTGAATTCTCATACTCAACCAGACTCTCCTGAACTATTTCTCAGTAACTGCTATTTTGTAATCCTTTTCCATATAATTTCCATTGGAACTTTTCCGCAGGACCGTTACTGTAACCTTTTCTCCTGCTTTCTTTGTCTGCAGATATGTATAATAGGACTGCATACTCTCTATTTCATTTCCATCAATCTTGCTGATGATATCACCGCACTGAATCCCGGCTTTCATTGCCGGTGAATCTGTTTCTGTGCGTTCCACATATAGTCCATGATTGATTTTCAGCTGGCTGCACTGTGCCTGATTAATCTGTGTGCCATAAATTCCTGTGTATCTGACTTTCTCGTTATTAGCCAGTCTCTCTACCAGCGGAAGAATCTGTTCGGCGGAAAGTGCATGAATATTCGCTCCATCACTCTCACTTTCTTTGAGAATCATACCTGCCACATTTCCAGAAGTATCCAGAAGAATACCACTTCCGTCTTCACTTCCCTGCATGTCCGTAGCCAGTATTTCATATTCCGTATCAGCAGCCATCAGCTTCTCCGATATAGAAGTAACCATTCCATAAACGACCGCATCATCGTCACCTGCCGGGCTTCCGATTGCGATTACCATATCACTCTGCTTTGGACTGTCAATATCCGTCAGATCAGATACTACGATTTCCTCTCTCGTACTGTCATTAAGCTGGCTTTTCTTTACGGTTGCAACAGCCAGACCTGTATCCGCATCACCCTTACATAACTCACCGGAAACGGTAGAGCCATCTGCAAAAGTAATCTGCAATTCATGCAAGTTCTCCAGTTCTTCCTCATAGGTAAGGATATAAAACTGTGTATCTGTTTCCAGAAAAATCAGGCCTTCCGAATCGCCCTGCTGCATATAAGAATTATTCAGCAAATCCTCTTCCTTGGAAATTCCACGAACAGTTACCAATGACTTCTGGGCTTTCTGGGAGATTTTTAACACCTCTTTATATGTATCTTCATAAAGAGCCAATGGGCCTTTTTCTCTCTCTTGAGATTCATCTGCCGTATCTTCACTCTCTACTGTCTGTTCTTCTGATACTGCTTCTGTTTTCTCCATTGTCTGTGTTTCTGTCAGTTCTATTTTCTGCTGTGCATTCTCTTCTTTATCTGCCAGGACAGGAAACACTTCTGCAAATGTAACTGCTGCACATCCGCCAAAAAGAATTCCGCAGCCGGCAACTGCCAGCAGTCTGCGTGCCATACTTCTTCGTTCTGTCGGTCGTTTCTTTATGGTTTCCTGCATAAACTGATATTCCTGTTTATTCTTATTTCTCTCAATGTCCTGTCTCATAAAATTCATTCTCCTGTTGCACTCCACTCAGGTCCAGTACACTAATAACATCTCCGATTGCTTCCATCTGTCAGGACTAACAAATCTACGTGTTATTTTACCAAAGAGATATGAATTTTTTATGAATATACTATAAGTAATTTTATATTATGATGTTAGGGGCAAAAAGTCTTTTGACCCTGATAAATGGCATAAAAAAACCTTGTATCAGTTAAGATACAAGGTTTCACATGCGGAAGATGGGACTTGAACCCACACGAGCGCAATGCTCACAAGATCCTTAGTCTTGCTCGTCTGCCAGTTCCGACACTTCCGCATATCGCATTTCATTTTTCTCTCATAAGTTTTACTTATTGTTGCGACAATTGGTACTATACCAAAAACTATATAAAGTGTCAATAGTTTTTTTGAATTTTTTTTATTTTTTTATAAAAACTATTATTTTTTACACTTTAAGGCGGTGTATCGGCGTGACGACAAGCTGAAAATGTTCCCATTTTTTTGGTTCCCATAAGTATCGTCATATCTTCATTTAGGAAACGAGGTAAGTACTAACCTATTTTTCACTTTTCATACTTACAAAAATCATATATAATAAGAACGGTATTTTAGCGATACCCAAAAAACGTCTAAAATACTCCCACTATTACAAATCACCGAAAACAGATATCCGCCTTTTTCGGTCATATAAAAATAAAATGTTATAAAAAATCAGGAGATTTAAATCAACAATGAATCAAAAAGCATATAAAGCACTTGAATATTATAAGATCATCAATATGCTGACAGATAAAGCTTCCTCTTCCATGGGAAAGGATATCTGCCGAAAGACAGAGCCATCTACAGATATTGATGAGATTCGTCATATGCAGACTCAGACCAAAGATGCCCTGACCCGTCTCTTCCAGAAGGGAAACATCTCCTTCGGAAGCGTAAAGGACGTGCGTGGCTCTCTGAAACGTCTGGAAATCGGAAGTTCCCTTGGAATCGGTGAGCTTCTTGCAATCTGCAGCCTGCTGGAAAATACCAATCGTGTCAAAGCTTACTCCAGAAGTGAACGTGGAGATTCCCTCCCTGACTCTCTGGATGGAATGTTCGAGGCACTGGAGCCACTGACGCCACTCACAACAGAAATCCGCAGATGTATCCTCTCAGAGGACGAAATCAGCGATGACGCAAGCAGTAATCTCCGTCAGATTCGTCGAAATATGAAACTTACCGGAGACAGAATCCATACACAGCTTTCTTCTCTCGTCAACGGAAGCGCACGCAATTACCTGCAGGATTCCGTTATCACCATGAGAAATGGCCGTTACTGTATCCCGGTCAAGGCAGAATACAAGGGACAGGTTCCCGGTATGGTACACGACCAGTCCTCTACCGGTTCTACTTTATTTATCGAGCCTATGGCCATTGTAAAATTAAATAATGATATTCGCGAACTGGAAATGGAAGAACAGAAAGAAATCGAAGTGATTCTCTCCAACTTAAGCCAGCAGACTGCAGAGCAGACAGACTCTATCCGCGCTGACCTGAATATCATGGTACAGCTTGACGTAATTTTCGCCAGAGCTTCCCTGGCAATGGATATGAATGCCACCGAACCAATCTTCAACGATGAAGGCCGGATCCGTCTGAAACAGGCACGCCATCCTCTCATTGATAAAAAGAAGGCCGTTCCGATTGATATCCGTCTTGGTGATGATTTCGATCTGCTTGTTGTCACCGGTCCGAATACCGGTGGTAAAACAGTATCCTTAAAGACGGTCGGACTTCTGACCCTGATGGGACAGTCCGGACTTCACATTCCGACACTGGACCGTTCTGAGCTGGCACTGTTTGAGGAAGTTTACGCAGATATCGGTGATGAGCAGAGTATTGAACAATCATTAAGTACTTTCTCCTCACATATGACCAACGTAGTTTCTTTCCTTAAGAAAGCTAACCGACACTCCCTCGTCCTTTTCGATGAGCTCGGAGCCGGTACTGACCCGACAGAAGGCGCGGCACTTGCCATCGCAATCCTTTCCCATCTTCACGAACAGGGCATCCGTACCATGGCGACCACCCACTATAGTGAGTTGAAGGTATATGCACTCTCCACTCCAGGTGTGGAAAATGCCTGCTGTGAATTTGATGTTGAAACACTCCGCCCGACTTACCGTCTGCTGATCGGTGTTCCAGGAAAGAGTAACGCATTTGCCATTTCCTCCAAGCTTGGTCTTCCAGACTACATCATCGACAAGGCCAAAGAACAGATCAGTGAACAGGACGAATCTTTTGAGGATGTCCTCAGTTCTCTGGAGAGCAGTCGTGTGACTATCGAAAATGAGCGTCGTGAAATTGAGCAGTACAAGAAAGAAGTTGCCTCTCTGAAATCCGAGATGGAATCCAAACAGGAGAAGCTGAACGAACAGCGCGACCGCATTATCCGTCAGGCAAATGAGGAGGCTCATGCAGTTCTCCGTGAAGCCAAAGAATATGCAGACAAGACCATGAAAATGTTTCATAAATTCCAGAAAGACCATGTGGATCTCTCTGCTGTGGAAAAAGAACGTCAGGATCTGCGCAAACGTATGAACAAAGCAGAGAAAGGCATGTCCCAGAAAGCAGCTGCGAAGAAGCCTAAAAAAGAGCTTACCGCCAAGGACATCTCCCTTGGTGATGCAGTTAAAGTTCTCAGTATGAACCTGAAGGGAACAGTCAGCAGCCGTCCCGACAATAAAGGTTTCCTTTTTGTACAGATGGGTATCATCCGTTCCAAGGTTCATATCTCTGATCTGGAACTGATCGACGAAGCAGAGATCACAACTCCGACCATGCAGCGAACAGGCGCCGGAAAGATCCGTATGTCTAAATCTGCCCACGTATCTACAGAGATCAACCTGTTAGGAAAAACAGTAGATGAGGCCGTTGCCGAACTTGATAAATATCTGGATGATGCTTATATCGCACATCTTAAATCCGTCCGTATCGTTCACGGAAAAGGAACCGGTGCCCTGAGAAAAGGTGTTCACAATTACCTCAAACGTCAGAAACACGTGGAATCTTTCCGCCTCGGTGAATTCGGCGAAGGCGATGCAGGTGTTACAATCGTAGAATTTAAGAAATAGGAGGTACTGCCATGGTTTCCAAACAGAAAATTCTTATCGTTGATGATGATAATAATATCGCAGAGCTCATTGCCCTGTATCTTACTAAAGAATGTTTTGAGACAAAAATCGTAAATGACGGAGAAGAGGCATTGAAAGAATTTGCTTCCTTTCGTCCGGATCTGATCATTCTGGATCTGATGCTTCCGGGAATCGACGGTTATCAAGTATGCCGCGAGATCCGCCACACCTCTGATGTGCCGATCATTATGCTCTCTGCCAAGGGCGAAACTTTTGATAAAGTCCTTGGTCTGGAGCTTGGCGCAGATGATTACATGATCAAGCCATTTGATTCCAAAGAACTGGTTGCCCGTGTACGCGCTGTCCTGAGGCGCTTCCAGGTAAAGCAGCCTGTTGTTTCTTCTAATGAAAAGTGCGTCAACTATCCTGACCTGACCATTAATCTGACAAACTATGCAGTCACTTATATGGGACATCAGGTAGATATGCCTCCAAAGGAACTGGAACTTCTCTATTTCCTTGCATCCTCACCAAACCAGGTATTTACCCGCGAACAGCTTCTGGATCACATCTGGGGCTATGAATATATTGGTGACACCCGTACCGTAGACGTTCATATCAAACGTCTGAGAGAAAAAATCAAAGACAACCCACACTGGGCTATTGCTACTGTATGGGGAATCGGCTATAAATTCGAGGTAAAAAATCCATGAAACAGCATCATCTCTCCACAAAATTTCTGGTGTTCTATATCTTCATCGGAGTTTTTGGATTTTTTCTCGTAACCCTGGGCGGCTCTTATATGGTAGAAAGGCATTTCGAGCATTCCTTAAGTGCCGCTCTTTATACTGAGGCACATAATATTGCCTCTAATGAAGCGGTAAAAAACAATATTTCCTCTGCTACTGTAGACAGCCTTCAGGAACATCTGTCTGCAATCGCGGATTTTCAGGATGCAGTACTATGGATTATCAATAATAATGGTGAAATCATTGTCAGCACACGTAAAAATATAGCTATCGATGAACCGATTCCATTTGACGAATTTGATGCTGCCAAATGGGGAAGTAACTATTATCAGGTCGGTAAATTTTATGGCTATTTTGATACTGACCAGCTTAGTGTCATAGCTCCCATTACTTCAGATATGACTACAAAAGGATACGTTGCGATTCACTACGCAATGACTAACCTGTATCAGAGTCGAAGCAGCATCCTGTTTATTATGCAGTTTATTTTCCTTATCTGCTATGCAGCTACCAGTCTCCTGCTCTGGTTTTACAGTCATTATATCCGCAAACCTCTCACGAAAATCATGAAAGGTGCCAGCGAATATGCCGGTGGTAATCTTGAATACAAAATTGATGTTGTATCAGAAGATGAAATGGGTTATCTGGCAAATACCCTGAACTATATGTCGGATGAATTAAATAAAAACGGCGAATACCAGCGCAAATTCATCGCCAATGTTTCCCATGATTTCCGTTCTCCTCTCACATCCATCAAGGGCTATGTCAACGCCATGTTGGATGGAACGATTCCTTATGAGATGCAGGAACGTTATCTGAAAATTATTGCCTTTGAGTCCGAACGTCTGGAAAAACTCACCCGCAGTCTTCTGACTCTGAATGAACTGGATATGAAGAAACGTATGATGCATATTCATCGTTTCGATATCAACGATACAATCAAAAATACCGCGGCTACCTTTGAGGGAATCTGCACAAACCGCCAGATTCGGCTTGAACTTCTTCTGTCCGGACATGAACTCTATGTCAAAGCTGATATGGAGCAGATTCAGCAGGTTCTCTATAACCTTCTGGACAATGCGATTAAATTCAGCAATGACAATTCCTCCATCCAGATAGAAACAACTGTCAAAAATGGCAAAGTCTTTGTATCAGTTAAAGACCATGGCACAGGAATCCCGAAAGAAAGTCTCAACAAGATCTGGGACCGTTTCTACAAGATTGACGCCTCCCGCGGAAAAGACCGCAAAGGTACTGGACTTGGACTTTCTATTGTCAAAGAAATCATCAATGCGCATAATCAGAACATCGATGTAATAAGCACCGAAGGAGTAGGAACAGAATTTATCTTTACCTTAGAAAAAACAAAATAAACATACAAAATACCGTAATGAAAGCTATTTTGCTCTCACTACGGTATTTTTATATTTATAATCATTTCGCAGCTATTCAACACGCCTCAACAGCCACGTGTCAAACCTCTTTGAAAAGCGCTGTCAGCGATAAGATTTTGATTTATATGACATTCAGCTAAACGGAGTTCTAAGCATCCTGTCTTCATTTACCAGATAAATGCCTCTCGGAGTAATCCTTATTTCAGGAATAACCGGCAATGCCATAAATGACAGTGTAATAAACGGATCAAATCCATCTTTTACTCCCATCTCATGAGCTTTCGGAATCATTCTTGCCAGGGCTTCATTTACACTTTCATATCCCGCATCACTCATAAGTCCCATCACTGGAAGCGGCAGAGTTCCGTAAATCTCTCCGTTACATACCAAGGTGTAACCACCTTGAGTCCGTATCATCTCTTTCACCGCAAGAGCCATATCATGATCATTATCACCCACTACGATAATATTATGAGAATCATGTGAAACACTTGAAGCAATCGCACCGCCGCGGATTCCATAACCCTTCACAATGCCGACTCCCATCTTTCCGGTATTCTTATGTCTCTCAATCACTGCGATCTTCTGATATTCTTCATTTGATTCAAAATACTTCTCACCATCTTTCTCTGCACACGGAACTTCTTCTATTATATGCTTCGTCACGATCTGCTTCTCCAACATCTGGATTACGTGCGCTTTTTCCCCTGAATGTTTCAGTTTCAGACGTTCCTCACTGAATCCTGACACATGAACCGTATTTTTCAGATGCGGAGGACACGGCTTCACTTCCATCTTCTCATCCTTAATAATCTTCTTTCCACAATGATACACATCTACCACATTCAGATCTGTCACATTATCCAGAATCACAAAATCAGCCTGACGTCCGGGCGCGATCATACCAAGCTGATACAACCCATAACATCTTGCCGGCTGTATCGTTGCCATCTGCAAAGCCTTTTCAACCGGAAGCCCCAGCTGCACCGCACGCTTCACATTATAATTAATATGCCCCTCTTTACGGATTTCCTCAATATGCTTATCATCCGTACAGAAACAAAAACCGGAAGTATCCGTATGATGCTCCACAATTCCCTTCACAATCGCATCCAGATTCCGCGCCGCACTTCCCTCACGGATAAGCACCTGCATACCATTTCTCGCTTCAGCCATTGCATATTCATAATCCACACACTCATGATCTGTATCAATCCCACCAAGCACATACGCCGCCAGATCACCAGGCGCCAGAAACGGTGCATGACCATCCTTCACTCTGTCCCGGAACAGATGAAGCTTCTCATGCATGGCAATACTTCCATTAATCACTGATGGTGCATCCATCACTTCCCCAAGTCCCAGAATCCTCGGATGATCCAGATATCCCTTCATCTTCCCCGCGGTAAGCAGACATCCATTATCATCCACATGAGTAGCCGGAACACACGACGGCATCATCACATACACATTCGCCGGTGCCTCCTCCGTCTGATCCAGAATATAATCAATTCCATCCGTACCCGATACATTCGCCGATTCATGCGGATCAACAATAAATGTAGTAGTTCCACACTGCGCCGCCTGACGTACCAGCTCTCCCGGTGTCACCAAAGTGGACTCCAGATGCAGATGACTGTCAATAAATCCCGGACAGATCACCTTCCCATCCAGATCAATCTCCGTCTCCCCCTCATATGTACCAACACCAATCACAATCCCATCCGCGACAGCCACATCACCATCGATAAACTCACCCGTACCAGAACTGAACACACGCCCATTCTTAAAAACCAGCTCCGCCTTCTCAAGACCTCTTGCCATCTGCGAATATCTACGATAAACCTCCAGTTCCATAAAACACCCTCCTTTCTCAATCCTTGCAGCACACCGTACGCACATAAAAGCCCAGTTATTTTCAGACTTTTTTTTATTCATACACTTTTTTTCTTTATATTTCATTATATATTATCATCTGTCCTCTCAATATGCAACTCATTTTTCCTGTACACTTTTCATTTTTAGTCCTTTGAACTAAACAGTGTAGAAAAATATATCTCTTCCGGCACATCTACAGGGGGATTAGTAACTCTTAGTCTTTGGAAATTTGCGTTGTGTCAGAAAAATTCACTGTCTGAGCCGCAGGCGAGTTTGAATTTTTCTGACACGCTTTTAGCAAATTTCCAAAGGCTTAGAGTTACTTTCCCCCGCAGCCGTGCCGGAAGAGATATATTTTTCTACACGTCCCTTATTCAAAAAAGACTGCGGTCTCCCCCACAGTCTTTTCATAATTCAATATATTATTCAGATCTTCAAAAGCGATTACATCATATAATCTTTGATCACATCATGATCCCTCAATACCTTCTCGATTACGGTACCCTTAACCACTTTCAGAAGCGGTTTCTTCAATGCATTGAGCGGTCCCGGAAGTTCGATTTCCAGTGGAGATTTACCGTCCATCAGCTTCACACTGCTGTCCAGTAACTCTCTGATATCATAAACGCTTCCCCATACTTCCGGCACACCTCTGTCAACACCAAGCAGACCATATACCGCTTCCATAGCAGTTCTCACAGAATATTCTGTAGTAAATACAGTATCTCTGGGTGTCTCAGCAAACTGTCCAAGGAATGCGAAGTTTACGCAGCCATCCGGAATAACATCAGGTCTGTCACCTTTTGTTCTCGGCATAAAGAATGCAGTGATATAAGGCATCATTGTCGGTACACAAACTGCACTGTTCTCAGCCAGATCTTCGATATCCTCAACCGGAACACCAAGGTGATACAGCCACTCTTCTGTGATTTCCTTACCTGTACACTCTTTCATCGGTTTCTTGACATAGTCGCCAGGTACATCTGTAAACAGACCATATACCCATACGCAGACTTTATCTTTGTCCTGATCTTTGAACTGTCCCTGTCTGTTGATCGTCCAGCTTAATAACCAGCTGGAATCCTGGCAGCTGACAATACCACCTGTAACAACCTTACCAGTTCTCGGGTCACGTTTGCAAATATCTGTGATATACGGAATGATCTTATCATCCAGAGTTGTAACAGTTGCAGATTCCCAGTTTGTCTTTGCAATATCAGAACAGAACTTCTCCGGATGTCCGAAGGACGAATCCTGTTTTGCGATATTTTTCCAGAGGCTCCAGCATCCGCTTGTACGAACTTCTGCATCTCCGTTCGGTGCATGGTTCTGATCGCCATAGATGGTTCCCTCTGTACAGCTTCCGTTTGTCACAAATACAAGATCATTCTCTGTAAGAACAATTCCCTTTTCTACGCCGTTTACCTTGCACTCAATAGCTTTTGCAATCTTCTTATTGCCTTCAAACTCAAAGAGTACGTTTGTAACCTCTGTATTGAACTGGAATTCAACACCTGCTTCTTCCAGATATTTCTGCATTGGCAGGATCAGAGATTCATACTGATTATATTTTGTAAATTTAAGAGCACTGAAATCCGGAAGTCCAGAAATATGATGGATAAATCTCTGGAAATACAGTTTCATTTCCAGTGCGCTGTGCCAGTTCTCAAATGCGAACATAGTTCTCCAGTATAACCAGAATGTAGAATCAAATACCTCATCATCAAATACATCTTCGATCGTCTTATCATAAAGATCTTCATCCTTTGTCATAAACAGCTTCATAATCTCCATGCAGCCTTTCTGACTCAGGTTAAATTTACCATCTGTATGTGCATCCTTGCCTCTCTCTTTTGTTGCACGACAAAGAGAATAGTTCGGATCTTCTTTGTTCAGCCAGTAATATTCATCAAGTACAGACACACCTGGTGTTTCGATAGATGGAATACTTCTGAAAAGATCCCATAAGCATTCAAAATGATTTTCCATCTCACGTCCGCCACGCATTACATATCCTCTGCTCGGGTCAAAGATACCATCGCATGCACCGCCTGCAATATCCATTGCTTCCAGAATGTGGATATTTTTTCCAGGCATCTGTCCGTCACGAACCAGGAAACAAGCTGCTGCAAGAGAAGCAAGACCACTTCCGACGATATATGCATGTTTATCATCTACGCCTTCTGGTTTTCTCGGATGCGCAAATGCTTCGTAGTTACCATTGGAATAATAAATTCCCTTGCTGTTTTTTTCATATTTTCCACGCTCTGTATTGCGGTATTCACTCGTGTTGTGAAGTGCATCATATTCTTCTTTTTTCTTTGTCTCAGTTGTTTTATATTTCTTTCCTGCTACCACTGCTGCTACGCCGGCTCCTACTGCTAATGCGGATACAAGTCCTAAACCTTTATTTTTACTCATAATACACATCCACCTTTCTCAGATTTTTTCGGACGTTCTTTCAGATTTATATTTTTCCCATATTTAAAGGATTTCATCCATCCGAATTTTCTTTTTTCTTGTTGCTATGGCTGTATATTAACAGCAAAAATATCTTTTCTCAATTTACAAAAACCGCAGAATGATAAGTTTTTTATCACCCTGCGGTTTTTGTAAAGTTTTTACAACTATTCAGTACCCTCGAAGTTAACCGATTTCCGAATAGCATTCTTCGCTATTTTTCTGAAAATTGTGGATAGAGGTTGTCACCGTATTATGAAGAGTAAGGCTCATCTTATTTACCAGTTCCTCTATATCCGCCTTCATGCCTTCCTGAATCCACTCAAGCATGATACCAACAAATCCATATTTATAAAAGTTCGCAATGAATTTCTTATCTTCTCCACTGATATCCAGATCTTTACTCTTTTCCTGCACTACACCCACGATCAGGTCATATGTAAGATGGTAAAGATAACGTTCCATCCTCTCCCTGTCTACATTTCTGTAAACATTCATAATAAACGGTTTGTTTTCCAGTACTGCCTCAAAAATCTGAGTCAGTCCTTCTGTCCATGAATCATACGTTTTTTTGCCCTGAAGTGCTTTCGTTCCATCCTCAACACAAGACCATTCTACCAAATCATAAATATCTTTAAAATGATAGTAAAAAGCCATACGGCTGATTCCGCAGTCTGTAGTGATATCAGTGATTGTAATCTTATCCAGTGGTTTCTTCAGAAGAAGTCTTTTCAAAGATTCTTCCAGTGCTGCTTTGGTTGCATTTGGCATATAACACCTCCTGTTTCTTTACAAACCGTCTGTTTTATAATTACTCGACACGAAATGAAAAACAATCTTTTATTTCCAGTCGTAATTTCTTAAATGTCCTTCCAGATTCATATGATCAAAATTATTCTGACGTAATGCCTCGTACAGAACGATTGCCACAGAATTGCTCAGATTCAGGGAACGGATGTCTCCGATCATTGGGATTCTCACGCATGTTTCCTGATTGTTTACCAGAATATTCTCCGGGATTCCGGCACTCTCTTTTCCAAACATAATGTAGCAGTCTTCCTCATAATGAACATCTGTGTAAGTCTGCGGTGCTTTTGTCGTTGCATAATAAATCTTTGCCCCGGGATTCTTCTCCAGGAAATCCTCGAAGTCCAGATATGTGGTCACATCCAGATCTTTCCAGTAATCCATGCCGGCTCTCTTTAATGCTTTCTCACTTAAAGAAAAGCCAAGTGGCTCGATCAGATGAAGTCTGGTTCCTGTTGCCACACAGGTACGGCCGATGTTTCCTGTATTTGCAGGAATCTCCGGCTCATGAAGTACAATATTTAACTTTGCCATTTTTGTTTCATTCCTCTTTTAATCTAATTTATTAGATATACTTATATTTTCTATTCTCAGAAAATCACCTTAATATTCTATATCTTTACAGTTGCAAAGTTATATCCATTATACAGATTTCTTCAATATACGGTATATCTCATCTTCAGCAGGACGTTCCAGGTAACGGGCACTGCCGCCGCTGTACAGAAGCCTGTCATTACCATTATTTGTCTGACCGATAATCTCTGCCATAAAGCCTGCATTTCGAAGTTTCTGCACCAGAGCTTCGCCTCCCCGGATTCCGATCAGCACGGAACCTTCTGCCTGAAGTTTGTATGGATTCAGATCAAAAATTTCACATACCTCTATCGTCTCCTGCCGGACCGGAACTTTTCGAAAGTCTGCTTCCAGCCCTACTTCTGAGGCTTCTGCCATCTTCCAGAGCGCACTTAAGAAGCCGCCTTCGCCCATGTCATATAATGCGCTGGCACCTGCTTCCTGTGCAATATTCCAGACAATACTTTTCTTCTCTCTTTGCGCGCTTCCAGTTTCAATCTGATCAGTATCCTGTTCATTCGGTACAGTCTGATCCTCCACCTCTTTCTGCGCTCCGTATTCTTCCCACAAAGAAATACAATTCCGGATAAATCCGGCTGAAAAGCGTTCTGCCAATATATCTTTTTTATTTTCTGCAATGACAGAGGTTCCTTTTAAGGCAACCGGACATGCTACTACCAACTCATCTCCCGGCTGCAGGCATCCTGTTATCTCTGCCTTAAGAGCCTCCATTGCCGCCTGTCCAAGTCTCATTTATTTTCTCCTGAAAAATTCTTATACAAGTAGAGACAGAACTGTCGGCACTACCATTGCAAGTACTAAAATGATTGCAATAATCGCGGTAATTATTTTACGGTTCTTCGGATTAAACATACCCATTTTTCTTCACCTCTTTAAATTCTGCTGACTTTCTCAGTCACCCTTGTAACTCTGTTCATCTTTTCAGTAACATCATTCATCTTTTGCTGCATTTTCCATTACTTTCTCAGTTACATCTTCCACATGCGCATTATTGGTAAGCGGATCGCGGTCTGCATAATCAAACAGCAGCACCTTTCCATCTGCAAATACTTCCACATGTGCATTCTTTGCCACTTTTTCCCGTTTTCTGAAGTCCCATATCTGTCTCTCAAAAGGTTTCTGGTCTTTTGCAAAACCCGGCCGGCTTTTTAAATTTTCTCTCAGATACAGGTCATAGACCATCTGGTCTTTCACCTTATCCATGGAAATCTCCGGCACATTTTCCAGAAATTCCAACAGAATTTCATATCGGCGCATTCTTGTATGAGAAACATCTCCGTAACCTTTTTCCATGTAAAATCTGCCAAGTCCCTCATAAATAGAGAATGCATCCGGGAAAAAGCCTTCCAGATATTCTAATGTATTCTGGAATTGACCACTATTATAGTACACTTCCACCATATTTTCCACATTTTTCAGCTTTAATACATGATCATAATCCAGCCATTTTGTAGAAAGCACCTCATATGGCTCGCGTGTTTTGTATACGATCTCATATTCCTGACACATTTCCATCATATGAGAGCCTTTCAGTACTTTGAGGAATCCAAGCTGTAACTGCTGAGGTTTTAGTGCATATACGTCATTAAAGGATTTCCTGAAGCTGTCATAATCTTCATAAGGCAGTCCTGCAATCAGATCCAGGTGCTGATGAATATTTCCGAAACTGTGGATTCTGTTCACAATTCCCTTCAGTTTTTCAAAATCCATAGTTCTGTGAATTGCCTTAATGGTGTCCGGGTTTGTGGACTGTACTCCGATTTCCAGCTGAATCAGCCCCGGACGCATAGTGGACATCTCCTGTAATTCCTCTTCACGCAATAAATCCGCAGAAATTTCGAAATGAAAGTTTGTTACCCCATTATCATGTTCATTGATATACTTCCAGATTGCCATCGCGTGGTCATGCTTACAGTTAAACGTACGGTCTACAAACTTCACCTGCGGAACTTTATTGTCTATAAAAAACTGAAGTTCTTTCTTCACCATCTCTATGTCTCTGAAGCGAAGCTTCTTATCTATGGAAGAAAGGCAATAACTGCATGAAAACGGACAGCCTCTGCTGCTTTCATAGTAAATGATCCTGTTCTTAAAGTCTGCCAGATCTTTGTAAATAAACGGAATACTGCTAAGATCCATAATCTGACACCATCCATTATGTACGATTTTTTCCCCGTCCCTGTAACAGACTCCTGTTATATCTTTCAGATCTGCCGGTGACTGTTCTATATAATGTCCGGAAAGTTCGAGGAAAGTTTCCTCCCCTTCTCCAACCATAACACCTGTAAATTCCGGATTCTCTGCAAGAAATTTCTCTGCATCATAAGAAACTTCCGGACCGCCGGCCCAGAAGTCGGCGTCCGGAAGAATCTTCGTCAGATCTGCCATCAGTTCTTTTACAAAAGAAATGTTCCAGATATAACAGGACACGCATACCACATCCGGATGCTCCAGATAAATATCGCGCATGATATCATCTTTCTGCTGATTAATAGTATATTCCTTCAATATAATATGATCCGCATATTTCGCTGCATATGCCTGAAGATCATAAACCGCGAGATTGGAATGAATATATTTGGCATTGCATGCCGCTAATAAAATCTTCATAAATCCTTAGCCTTCCAGTGCACTTTTCAGTTCTTCTTTGGAAGTAAGGCCAACGAAACGCTGTGCTTCTGCACCGTCTTTGAACAGAATCAGTGTCGGGATGCTCACAACACGAAACTGCTGTGCAAGTGCCATATTCTGGTCTACGTCTACTTTACCAACTGCGTATCCTTCCTCTGCCAGTTCTTCTACAACCGGTCCCTGACGCATGCATGGTCCACACCATGTTGCCCAGAAATCGATAAGAATTGGTTTCTCTGATTTTAATACTTCTGTCTCGAAATTTTCTACTGTAATCTCTTTTGCCATCATTCATTACTCCTTTACTTATTTAATGATCTTACATATTTTCCAGCATTGATTCCTGCCTGTGCGCCATCATAAACGGCTTTCGCCACCTGGAGAAGTCCACCCGTACAGTCACCTGCTGCATAAAGTCCCGGAATGGTTGTTTCCATGTTCTCATTGACCAGAATATTTCCTTTTTCCGTAAGTTCCGCGCCCATCTGGCGGGCAATCTCTGTACTTCCGGCTGTTCCCATCGCAATAAATAAACCGTCCGCATGGCAAAACTCACCGACTGCCTTTTCGGTATCTGAGTCTGTCTCCTGCGCCTGCATATCTGGTGCAAGGCGGATTCCGGAAACCAGTTCATCACCCTCCACAGACTGAATTTTCATTGTATTTACACTGATATTTCCTTCCAGGGTAAATTCAGGTTCTTCACCATTTGTATAGATGGTCACTGTAGAGGCAGTATTTGCCAGTTCTTTCGCCTCATGCATGGCAAAATCTCCATTTCCCAGAACTGCTACATCTTTTCCCCTGTAGAAAAACGCATCACATATCGCACAATAGCTGACGCCTCTTCCCTCAAATTCCTTAATCCCCGGAATTTTCGGTGCAGCACGTTTACTGCCTGTTGCAAGGATCAGACTCTGTGTTTCAAACTCACCCTCTGTAGTCTTCACCACAAAAGTATCAAATCCTACGACTCCCAGAACCTGCGCATCCAGCATTCGCACGCCAAGTGCTTTTGCCTGGGCGATTCCGGTATCATATAATTCCTGACCGGACAGCGGATGCTCCAGTCCGTAATAGTTTTCTATTTTCTCTGCTTTTTCCAAAGCACCGATCCCATTATTGATCACCAGCGGATCAAGATTTCCTCTTACCGCATAAAGCGCCGCTGAAATCCCTGCAGGTCCGGCACCTATGATTATCACTTTTTCCAAATTCTGTCACCTGCTCTCTGCCAATCTTTCCCTCGGACTCAGATAGGGAACAATCCTGTCTGCTCTTTTTTCAGTATAGTCTAAGGCTATCATTACTATACTACGATTTTTGCAAAAAATCCAGCTGTTGTACAAATATCCTGTTTCTGTACAGCAGCCGGATTTCAGATAAATCGCGCCACTGGACACTGCCGCAATTGCCTTTGGATAAATATTTCTGTAACGGAACACAGATTTAATGGTTGCTTCCTTATCCATAATCTGAGCAAAGTTATAGTTGATTTCTTCTTTTGCGGAAATTCCTACAAGAGTGATCGTACCGCCTCTACGTACAATAAACGGTGTCTGAGCAATTGTTACCGGTGAACCGGCTGTTTCAAAGACCACATCTGCTCCACGACCATTTGTAAGTTCTTCAATTTAAGAGTTCCGCCTTAAAGCACTTTCACTTAATCCATTTGAAAATAACGGAAGCTTTATCCGACCATGCCACTATCCTACCGAGGCAGCTGCCGTCGGCGCAGCAATTTACTATATTGATCAATTTATACAAAATTTTGGTCTCTGAAATTGTGTTGTTTTTTCCATAAAATAGAAACATATTTCTATTTTACTTTTTCTGGTTCTCTCCTATAGTTAATTTTATATTACAGGAAAGAATCCTGCCTGCAGGACTTTTCGCCTGCGGCGAGTCACTTTAGTAACATACTTTCTCTTCGCCGTAGTGCGATCCTGCCCGGAAACATTTTAATAACAGGACTACTTCTGTTTAGTCTTTAGATTCTCATTACAAAGGAGGCACTTTTATGCTAAAAGAAACGTATCACAATCCTCTCCTCCCTGGCTTCTATCCAGATCCTTCTATCTGTCGGGTAGGAGATGATTATTATATGGTTACCTCATCTTTTGTTTATTATCCCGGACTTCCTATTTTCCACAGCAGAGACCTGGTTCATTGGGAACAGATTGGTCATGGTATTCACAGACCAGAACAGCTTGACTACAAAAACTGTAAAACTTCTGAGGGACTCTGGGCGCCAAGCATCCGTTATCACGACGAAACTTATTACATTATTAACACCTTTGTCTCTGCCGGACGCGAAGCAGACCGCGATAACTATATTATCACAGCCAAAGATCCTGCCGGTCCCTGGAGTGATCCGGTCGTTGTAAAAGGAGCCGATGGCATTGATTCCAGCCTGTTCTTTGACGATGACGGTTCCTTATGGTATGTAGGAAACTACATCAGTCCGGACTGTCTTTATGAAGGACATCATGGAATTTATCTGAACGAACTTGATCCGGAAACTTTCCAGTTCAAAGGTCCCCGCTATATTATCTGGGATGGAGTAAAAACACGAAGTAAATGGATTGAGGCACCGCATATTTATAAAAAAGATGGCTGGTACTATCTTCTTGTTGCAGAAGGCGGCACCTTTGTCAACCATAGCGTACAGATGGCACGCTGTCGTACGATTCAGGGCGATTACGAAATCTGTCCAAGAAACCCTATCGTCACTCACAGACATATGCCTCTGTTAAATCCGATTTCCGTAACCGGCCATGCAGATATCGTAGAAACACAGAATGGAGAATGGTGGATGGTTCTTCTGGCAGTCCGTCCTTACGAGGGAGAACACTATAACCTTGGCCGTGAAACTTTTATGGTTCCAATCATCTGGGCCGAAGATGGATGGCCAATGGTAGATAACGAAACCGGGCTTGTCCAGACAGAAGACCGTCTGCCGGATCTGCCCCGAACGATTTATCCTTTAATGCCAGAATCTGATAATTTTGAATGTGAAACGCTGCAGATGCAGTGGAATACCATTCATCCTCCAATAGAACCGATTTATTCCCTGACAGAACGTTTTGGCTATCTGCGCCTGTATACCAGAGAAGAAGTTATGAATGAGATCTGCCTCCCTTCATTTGTCGGACGCAGACAACGACATAAAGTTTTTCTGGCAAGAACAGCTATGGAATTCACTCCGGCAGCCGAAAACGAAGAGGCTGGAATCGCACTGGTACAGGATGACCGTTTTCACTATTTAATGGTATTAACTCAGAAAAACGGAAAATTAGTCCTTCAGGCTTACAAGACTGAAAATGGTATCAAATCTCTGCTTGCAGAAACAGAAGTCAGAGACACAAAACGTATTTACCTCAGTGTACAGGGAAATACTACTGACTACGATTTCTATTACGGACACAACGATCAGGAAATGATTCCTCTTATTCGTGGACTGAAGGCATCTCTGTTAAGTTCTGTTATCAATAATGGATTTACCGGAACTTACATTGGCATGTACACAAGTTCCAACCATCATTCCAGCACAAATCATGCTGACTTTGACTGGTTTAATTATCAGGGTGAATAATTTAATTCTGGCAGAAATAATGAATCCAAGAATAAATATACTTAAAAAATGAAATTATAACATATCAAAAAAAGTCCGGCTTATTGTTATCTCACAATCAAAGCCGGACTTTTCTATTTCTGTTAAAACGCTTTCTTTATCTGTTTTACCAAGGCATCAACATCCTCTGCCTTTACAAGGAATCTTTCAGTTCCATTGACTTCCAGACTGTCATAGATATCATCATAAGTATAATATTTCAGAGTAATTTCCGGAGCTTCTTCGGTATTTCTGTGGAATGTTACAGATAAAACCTCTTCTTTTTCCTCTGCACTCTTTGTCTCTCCGATTTCCGAATCCAGCATTACACTCTGAAGTGCCTGATACAGTTCTGTAAACTTCTCTTTCTTTACGGATTTCTTATTGAATTTATACTTCTCTCCATCGAGCTTCATGGTATATGTTTTCTTACCAACAGTCATATCTGCACTTTCAAGAGTATCAATATTTACCAACGCCGGAATTTTCAGGATCAGATTAAATGGTTTGAGTTCCAGAAGGCTGTTGACAGATTCTTTGGAAAGCAGATAAACTGCATCTTCATATCCTTTTACTGTTGCATAATAATCACCATTCTCATCTGTGTTTCCAATCAAAATAGTTGCTGTCGCATCTGCATCTTCCTTTTCTCTGGCAGTATCATCATTGACTGTATTCACAAAATCCACAGTAAAATATGTCTGTGTATCATCCAGTCCCGTATCTGTATCTGTTGTATCTATGCCATTACTCAGATCAAAATTAACAAGAACGCCAAACATTTCATACATATTTTCAGTATTTACTGTTGCGATTTCATCATACGGATTCGTAATCTCCCAATAATCAAAATCCATCTTATAATCTGCCGGTTCCTGTGCAATTCTGAATACTTCCTGTCCGTCTTTTACAATTGAGAAACTGCGGATTCCATAAGTGGACATTCTCGGATGCTCCACCTGCTTTAATCTGGAATCTTCTGTCACTTCTTCACTGTTTTCTCCGGAATTTTCTTCTGCATCTTTGCCGTTTTCCCCGGAATCTTCTGCCTGATCTGCCCACACAGGGCAGGAACTTACTGCAGTGCCGGCTGCACCGGCAGTAAACATGGCTGTCATTCCAAGTAGTAATATTTTTTTTATTCTGTTTTTCATGTCTTTCTTCCTCCTGCCCATATATATGGTATTGGTAACTGTTATCAAGCAGATATCCGTAATTATAGAAAAGAGCTTGTCTGATTCGGTAAACTTAAAGTGTAACCTCAACTTCCATCGGCTGATGTCCTGTCAGTTCTGTACTTCTGGCATCCGGCTGCGATACTCCGGCAAATAATTTAAAACGTTCGCCTGCGATATAGCGGTTTCCTTCTTCGTCAACCACATTCATCGCTTTATTTGAAACGGTAAGTTCTACTGTTTTTTCCTCTCCTGCCTTCAGAGAAACTCTCTTAAATGCACACAGGCTGTAATTGCGCACTGCAAGCGGAGAATCCAAATCTTTAATGTAAATCTGTATAACATCATCCGTATCGATAATTCCGGCATTTTTTACGGTTACTTTTAATCTGATATCTGAATCTTTGGATACTTCATTCGTTACTTTTGCCTCTTTCACATAAGTATCACTGTAAGTAAGTCCATATCCAAATGGATAAAGTGCTTCTTTTTCCATATAACGATAAGTTCTGTTCTTCATAGAATAATCTGTAAATTCCGGCATTCCTTCCAGATCTTTATAGAAAGTAATCGGAAGTTTTCCGGATGGAGACTCTTTTCCAAACAGCAGGTCTGCTACTGCACGTCCACCTCTTGCACCCGGATACCATGCCAGAAGGATTCCATTACAGTTCTCCTGTGCATAATTCAGGTCAATTGAACTTCCTGCCATAAGAACCACAATGGTAGGTTTACCTACAGCAGTCACTTTCTCGATCAGTTCTTCCTGTACTTTCGGAAGATGAAGATCCATCTTATCACCAGACGCATCACTATTTCCGGTATCGCCTTCTTCTCCTTCCAGTGTTTCATCAAGTCCCACGCAAAGCACTACCACATCACTGTTTTCTGCAGTGATAACAGCTTCTGAGATACGATCCTGATCCCACGCAAGATTCTCTACTTTCTCTTTATATAAGTCGCATCCCTGTGAGTAAAGGATTCTCACATCCTCACCTGCTTCCGCGCGGATTCCTTCCAGAACTGTTATATACTCCGAAGATGTTCCATGATAGTTTCCGATCAGTGCCGCACGGCTGTCTGCATTCGGCCCGATCACACCAATCGTATTTACTTTTGTTTTGTCGATTGGCAGAACACCGTCATTTTTCAGAAGAACACAGCTCTTTCTTGCCATTTTCAGAGCTTCTTCTATATGTTCTTTACATTCTACAACACTGTAAGGTATTTTATCATACTCACTTCCATCAAACAATCCAAGAAGATATCTGGTTGTCAAAAGTCTTACTGCGGATTCTGTGATTTTTTCCTCTGTCACAAGACCATCCTGATAAGCCCCCATCATGTGAAGATATGTATTTCCACAGTTTAAATCACATCCTGCATTTAATGCCATGGCTGCTGACTGTCTTGCAGTAGAAGTCACCATATGATGTTCATGGAAATCACGGATTGCCCAACAGTCAGATGTATAATGTCCTTCAAATTTCCATTTTCCTCTCAGTACATCCTGCATCAGATATTTATGCGCACAACATGGTTCTCCATTCGTACGGTTGTATGCTCCCATTACTGCTTCCACATCCGCTTCTGTCACCAACGCTTCAAAAGCAGGAAGATAGGTTTCCCACATATCTTTCATGCTCACTTCAGCATCAAATTCATGTCTGAGAGATTCCGGACCACTATGTACAGCAAAATGTTTCGCGCATGCTGCTGCTTTCATAACCGGTCCATCACCCTGGATTCCTTCTACAAATTTCACACCAAGTCTTGAAGTCAGATATGGATCTTCTCCATAAGTTTCATGTCCTCTGCCCCATCTCGGATCTCTGAAAATATTTACATTCGGTGACCAGAAAGTAAGACCTTTATAAATATCTCTGTCCTCTTTTGCAGAATAAGCATTGTATTTAGCTCTTCCTTCTGTGGCAATGATATCTCCTACCCTTTTCATTTCCTCATCATCAAATACTGCCGCCATTGCAATTGCCTGCGGAAACATTGTTGCCACCCCGGCTCTTGCCACTCCATGCAGTGCTTCATTCCAGTAATTATATGCCGGAACTCCCAGGCGTTTTACCGGAGCCGCATCATATTTTAACTGAGATGCTTTCTCCAGAATTGTCATCTGTGATACCAGTTTTTCTGCTTTTTTTCTTGCCTCTGCTCTTTCTTTCCTGTGGTCTTTCATTTCAAGATCCTCCTGTTTTATATTATTTCTGCATTTCTTCCCTATATTTCGTCGGTGACTTTCCGGTGTGCTTCTTAAATGCCAGCGAAAAATAGTTCGTATCCCGATATCCTACCATCATTGCGATTTTCCCTGTTTTTATACTGGTTGTTTCCAGCAGGCTGCGTGCTTTCTCAATTCTCTTTCTGACGATATATTCATTACATCCTTCTCCTGTAATCCGTTTAAAAAGTCTGGAAAAATAATTAGGTGTAATGTAGAGATTGGTTGCTATGCTGGAAACAGAGATATCCTCTGCAAGATGTTCATCTATATAATGTTTGGCGTTAGAAATAATGTAATGTACATTTTCCTCCTCATTTCCAGGAATCTGGTCAATGAACATTCTGGTAATCTCACAGGCCTCTTCCCTTCCTGCAGATGCCAGGCTTTTAGAAAGTGCGTCCAGTTTTCCATCTGACATCTCTCCAGAATCTTCCATATATGCAAAACTCAGGGAAGATGCAATCTCAAAACAGCATCTTCTCACAATCGTCGGTGAAAGATTATAAGATTCTGTCGCCTTGCTAAACGTGTTAAATGCCTTCATCACTAATGCAGTATTTCCTATATTGGAAATCATAATATTTCTCAGTTCAGAATAAATATCCCAGAACATTTTCTTCTTATTCTGTGCACCCATTGTCTGTATGATATCCTGAATGTTTTCCCTCTCATGCTCCAGAAGATATCTGGCATCATTATAGGAAATCACAAGATTTTCAAATCCCTGAACGGTGCTTCCTACCGTAATTTTCGGCTTACATTCAAATTCATCTTTCAGAACATCAGACAGTTCTTCTGTCTTTTCGAGAACGCTATCTCCATCATCTTTTTCAAAACAGACAATTGCGATCGTACCATCTTCATCGGTAAATGTAATTCCCATATTTCTGGAATCTATCATACTCATACAGACATTCTTTACCGACATAGCACGAAATTTTCCGTCATCTCTGCTTTCCGCATACATTCCCTGTTCCAGAAGAATCAGACTCATCTTCTGTTTAATGTCAAACCGAAAATCCTTCTGAAGAATATAAAGCTGCATCTCTTTATTATTTTTCTCATGAACCAGATTTCTCATGCATTGTTCCAGACGCATCTGTGCCACAGATCCCTGAGAGCGCCATAATCTAGCCTGCTCTTTTTCCTCATCCTTCAGCTTTTTAATTTCTTTGAGCTGTTTTTCTATCGCATCGGAAAGGTCATCTTCATCAATGGGTTTCAAAAAGAAATCCTGTACCTGAAGACGCAGACTCTGCCTTGCATATTCAAAATTGTCAAATCCGGTAAGTACGATCACTCGCAGTTCCGGCACAACTTCCCTTGCCGCTTTGATGAGCTCCAGACCTGTCATCTCTGTCATTTGAATGTCCGTCACCATAATCTGTGGTTCTTCTTTTTTCAGAATTTCCAGCGCTTCATTTCCAGACGCTGCCGTAAATACCTCATCAATTCCAATCTTCATCCAATCTATGGCATTTTTCATACCCATACGGATCATTTTTTCATCATCAACAATTAATATCTTATACACACGTCCGCCCGCCTCCCGGAGTATTTTTCTTCATTTCTGTCTGAAATGGAAGATGAATCACTACAGTTACACCACCAGACTCATTTTTCCGGTAATTCAATCCATACCCTTCTCCAAAGAGAAGTTCGATTCGTTTATTTACATTCCTCACTCCATATCCAAAAGAATCTTCATATCGGGAGAGCTGTTCATTCATCTCATCAATTTCTTTCTGGCTCATTCCCGTTCCTGTATCAGATACAGTGATTACCACTTCATCCTCAACTTTCATAGCTGTCAGATACAAAGTGCCTCTTTTTCCCTCTTTTACTTTCATTCCATGATAAATGGAATTTTCAACCAATGGCTGTAAAGTCAGCTTCGGTATCAGACTCTCTTCCACCTGCGGTTCAATTACGATTTCACTTCCGATAATGTTGTCATATCTCATATTCTGAATGATCATATAATTTCTGATATGCTCTACTTCTTCTCTAAGCGAAATCACATCATGCCCGTTGCTGAGGCAGATTCTGTAATATTTTGCCAGTGCTTTTACCATCGTGGAAATTTCCTTGTTTCCCTCGGCAATTGCCTGCCAGTGAATACATTCCAGCGTATTATAAAGAAAATGCGGCTGAATCTGAGACTGAAGGGCATTAAAACGAATCTGCTCTAACTGATGCTGTTCCAGTTTTACCTGCTCCATCAGCACCTCGATTTCGTCCATCATAGAGTTAAATCCCACCGCAAGCTTCGTAAAATCTTCTCCCATATTTTCTACATTGATTCGTGTTCGTAAAGATCCTGTTGCAACGTGATCCATTTTTGATACTACCTTATCCAAAGGCCGATACATCCTTCTGATCAGAACCTTTGTAATAAAGCTTGCAACTGTCAGAACCACCACAAGTACCAGAATAACTACAATTAATGTTCGTAATGCCGATTCAAATAATTTATAACTGGATACAGAACTAACGACATAATAATTCCATCCTTTGATTTTCTGGCATACATACATATTTCCACTCTCTGAAAAAGTCTGTATTCCATTTTCCATATCATCTATGTAATTTACATATCGTCCTGTCTTCTCTTTATCCTCAGACAGTAAAATCATCCCGTCAGTGTCAACAACTATCGTTTCTGCTGATGAATCACCTGTAGCCAGCATTCTCTGCACAGCCGGATCATCAAAATTCATACACAAAAGTCCTTTTTCGCCGGACACTTTACTACAGTCATACAACGGATAATATATACTTAACGTATATCTGTTTCCTTTATAATAATCATTATTATAGGAAACCTTCAATGTTCCTTTCTGCGCATATTTGCCTCTTATATATGCCTGAGGATATACCTCTTCGAACTGTGTAACTGACAGCGTGCCTTTGCCTCTATAGTAATAGTTTTCATAATCTTTACTGACAACTGCTGCAAAATTCATGCTTTCATACATGTTATTCAGATTTTCAAGCTTACTGTAAATCGCATTAATGTCTGCTGTTTTCAGATTATCATGTTCCACCTGCCTGCAATAATTCTGAACAGAATCATCCATAATTGTTCCCAGCACAAGCTCTTTATACGAATTCATAGAATCCCGAAATGACTCTGAAACTGTATTATTCTGCATTTGCAGCAATTCTACCGACTGTTCTTTCATAGCTGCCACAAAAAAGCTCAGAGAAACACCTGCAACCGTCAGCGCTACAAGAAGAATACTGACGGTTTCAAATAGGCGAAGCTTTTTATCAAACTTCCAGTGTTTGAATTTTGTTATCCATTTTTTCATGTTGTTTTTCCTTATCTGTCACATATTTTTTATATACATGAAGTTGGGGCCAAAAATTTTTTGTCCCCAACCTGATTGATTTCTATATTGAATATGGAATTTTCTTATTCGGATGTTATGATGTTATCTATCATATCACATTCATTATTCACCAGCAAATAAGTACAACAAATGTTCCGGATAATATCAACCCTTTACAGCACCTGCTGTCATACCTTTTACCAGCTTATCCTGGAATACGATAAACATGATAACCATCGGCAACAATGTCAGAGTAAGAACTGCCATGATCATTGGTGTATTCATGGAATACTGTCCCTGGAATTCCCAGATTGCCAGTGGAAGGGTACGGTTCTGTGCTGACTGTGTCAGTGTGTTTGCAAAAGAAAACTCATTCCACATATTTACGCCGTTGTAAATAGCAAGTGTTGCCATACCTGGTTTGGACAGAGGCAGGATCATGGAAAAGAACATCTGGATTTTTCCACATCCGTCAATTTCTGCTGATTCTTCGATTTCCCTCGGAATCTCTTTCATAAAGCTTGTCAGGATAAACACAGAAATCGGAACTGCAAATGCAATGTATGGTCCGATCAGTGACCAAATCGTATCGTAAAGTCCGGTTGACTTCGACATTTTGAATACCGGAATCAATGTAATATGTACCGGAATTGACATACATGCTACGATGATCGCATAGATCGGCTGTGCCATTTTAAATTTAAATCTTGCCAGCGGATAAGATGCACAGGCAGAGATAAATAATAACAGAATCAGGGAAATAACAAGAACGATAACACTGTTCTTAAAATAGTTTCCGAATCCACCCGTCAGTACTTCTGTATAGTTTGACCAGTTTAATTTATCCGGGAGCTGGAAGACACCTTTTGTAAGCATTTCAAACTTTTCTTTAAAAGAGTTCAGTACCATGAATACAAAAGGCATAAATGATACAATTGCTGCTCCGATAGCCAGGATAAAGGCAACTGTCCAGGCTATGATACTTTTTCTTTTACTTTTCTTATAGCTGTCCATTCCTTAATCCTCCTGTTTTCCGTTTACAAGTTTCATTGTGATCATAGATACCATTGTGATCAGGATAAACATACCACCTGCAATGGCTGAACCATAACCCATGTTAAAGTTCTTGAATGACTCTTTGTACATGTAAGTTGCCATCAGCTCTGTTGATGTACCAGGACCACCGCCTGTCATTACATAGATTAAATCGAAGTATTTCAGAGATCCTACCATAGAAAGGATTGCTGCACTCTTGATAGACGGAACAAGAAGCGGAAGTGCAATCTTCCAGAAATACTGTCCTCTTGTAGCACCATCAATTCTGGCTGCCTCAAATACATCATATGGAATATTTGTATAACCAGCCATAAAGTAAACCATATAAAATGGTGTGAACTGCCATGCGATGATCAGGATAACTGTGATCAGTGCCAGCTTCGGATTTCCCAGAAGGTCAATGTTGCCACCGCCAAACCAGCCTGAAATCGTACTTACGATACCACCGTTTGTTGCAAGTGCGTAGGTAAAAAGGAAACCGATTGCAACAGATGACATCAGCATTGGAATAAACCAGATAACTTTAAAGACAGTCAATTTCTTACCACCAAAGTCAAGAAATGTTGCCATTGCAAGACCTAAAGGAATCTGAATTACAATGGATAAGATCATAATGATTACATTATTCTTAAATGCAATCCAGAATTTCGTGTCTTTGATCAGTTTCGCCCAGTTTGCAAATCCAACCATTTTTTTATCTGCTGAAATACCATTCCACTGGTATCCACTGGTGATAAATGTATCTACGATTGGATATGCAATAAATACTATTAATAAAATGATGACCGGTGCCAGGAAAAGTGCTGCTGTCTGGCGTGTTTTTCTCTGTCTTAACTGCAACAGAGACATTCCCTTTTCATTCATTTTTTTCTGCCTCCCTTTTATTTATTACTTTTTATTATTTTCATCTGACCTGAAATATTTACGGACTGCAAAAATCTGTAATCCTGTATATGCCAGAGTATGTTTGAAAAATACTTTCGGAATATGTTCAGATATATTGATATGACTTTTTGATATACTTTCCTGACATGCTGCTTGACATGTTATAAAATCAGATTTCATCACACATCTTACTTATCGTTAATATAAATAAAATGTAGCTCTCCGCTGCCTAAAAAATGTTTGAAACCCAATTTATAATTTAATTGAAATAATTTTTCAAGCACACTCTTTGTGCTTACATATTTTCAAGATAAAGGGATCCGCACTTTTTACTGTGCAGACCCCTTCTGCTATTGCCTTACTCAGGTCAAAATGAATGCCTGCTTTACAAATTATTCAGCATCTTCTGCTGCATCATCTGCTGCATCATCTGCTGTTTCTTCTGTTGTATCGTCTGCTGCAGAATCAGATTTTGTGCTTAAGTATTCGTCCATTGCTGCCTGCATTTCTTCCTGTGCTTCCTGAGGAGTCTTTGTCAGACCAAATACTTCCTGAAGTCCATCCAGATGTGCAGATGCAACAGATGTTGGCAGATACTGGTCGTACCACAGCTGAATAGAAGATGCTTCCTGAGCTGCGTCAAAGATTTCTTTTACAACCGGATCTGTGATGTGATCGCCTGCATCTTTTACAGGAACGATCTTGTTGTTGGAATATGTGATATCAGTAACTTCATCTGATAAGTGATCTGCTGCACATTCAAATGCTGCTGCAAGCTTGTCGCCTTCACAGTTGAAGGAAATGAACTGGTCACCTACAGTACCGATCTGGATTGTAGAGTCTGCATCGGAGCCATCAATTGCCGGGAATGGGAACCAGCCGATTTTCTGATAGAACTCTTCGCTGTCAGACTGGAATGTTCCTGTATACCAGGAGCCGCAAAGAAGCATACCTGCTGTTTCCTGATACATTAACTGTTTAGCCTGTCCATCATCTTCACTTAAGGAGTTTACGCCATCCGGGAAGTATCCGTTGTTAACCCACTCCTGAATCTTCTCGCCAGCTTTGATGAAGCAGTCATCTGTAAATTTGCCAGTTCCTGCAACTGCATTCTGGAACGGTTCAAGTCCGCCGTAACGAGCTGCCAGAGACATGAAGTACATAGATCCTGTCCATTTAGATCCATTAGCAAGTGCAAATGGTGTAATTCCGTTCTCTTTTAATGTTGCACAGATATTTTCCAGATCTGCCAATGTCTTTGGTTCTTCCAGACCATATTTATCAAACATTTCTTTGTTATAGAAGATACCTGCCAGAGATACATTCAGATATGGGATTGCATATACATGTCCGTTATAACTTCCCTGTTCAATTGCTGCATCCAGAAGTTTGTCTTTAAGATCAGACTGATCCAGAAGATCATCGATTGGCTGTGCAAATCCGGAATCAATGTATTCATACATTGGACCACCTGACCAGCTTGAGTACATATCAGGACACTCACCTGAGCTCATGGCAATAACCAGTTTCTCTTTGTATGTATCGTTCTGGATGGAAACCTGGTTTACGGTGTAACCTGACTCTGTCTCTTTGTTGAACTTATCTACTGCTGCGGTAACAATATCTTTGTCCGGGCTTTCTACCGCGATATTCCAGTAAGTAATTTCTTTGTCGTCAGCTGCAAATGCTGTTGTCTGAGCTGCCATAGGTACCACCATAGCTGCTGTCATGGCAAGTGCCATAATCTTGTACATTCTTTTCTTCATTTCTTTTTTCCTCCTTTTTTGTTCACTTTGTATATTTAAGTGTATTTATCATAGCATCCCCCTCGCACAATGCCCATAAAATAATCTGTCTAAAATCTATAAATTTCTGTCTTTCCTTTTTTCGCGTGAAGGAAATTATAGATACTGTGCAAAAAATTATAGATATTATAAATTTATACCCATACAAGGATACTGTTATCTCTGCTAAATTTCTCATAATCTTCATTTTCAAGTGCGATGATTCTGTCCAGATATTTTCCGCGTTACTGTTCTACTCTTATTATTTCTTTGACTATTTCCCCATTATCTGTTTTAATTAAGATATAATGATACCAAAGGCAAAGCTTTACCTTTAACATCATGCAAATGAGTCAATCGGATATTCGCAATCCGCTTCCGCTACGTGGCTCTACACCGAATAACTGCCTCGCAGTTTATCAGGAGGGGCTTGTACCCCTCCTGATACAAGCAAGTCCCCACCCACTGCTTATTGCTCTTCGCAATTGAAGCAGGGGACTTACTTGATTCGGTTAAATCCATTATCAATTTTTCTAAATTTCAGGAGGCATAACATACATTATGAGAAATTTCGAATATTATACACCAACCCGTGTCATCTTTGGCAAAGATACCCACCTTCAGGCAGGTTCTCTGCTGAAAGAATATGGGGCAAAAAAAGTGCTGATTCATTTCGGTGGACAGAGTGCTGTCCGTTCCGGACTTATCGATGAGCTGAAAGCCAATCTCGAAGAAGCCGGACTTGAATACGTCACTCTGGGAGGCGTTGTTCCAAATCCTCACCTTTCCAAGGTCCGCGAGGGAATCGAATTATGTAAAAAAGAAAATGTAGACTTTATTCTTGCCGTCGGTGGTGGAAGTGTAATCGACTCCTCCAAAGCCATCGGCTACGGTGTCGCAAATCCAGAAACAGACGTCTGGGATTTCTGTCTGAAAAAAGCAACCCCAACCGCCTGTCTCCCTATCGGTGTAGTCCTTACCATTGCAGCCTCCGGAAGCGAGATGAGCAGTTCCAGTGTCATTACAAATGAAGAAACAAAAGAAAAAAGAGGCTGTGCAAAAACAGATTACTGCAGACCGAAATTCGCCATCCTGAACCCGCGCCTCACCTACACTCTCCCGCAGTATCAAACTGAAAGTGGCTGTGTAGATATCCTTATGCACACCATGGAACGCTATTTCGTAAACATTGAAACCATGGAAATCACTGACAGTATCAGCGAATCCCTGATGCAGACTGTCATTTACAACGCCCGTATCCTCATGAAAGAACCAGACAACTACAGCGCCAGAGCCGAAATCATGTGGGCCGGAAGCCTCTCTCACAACGGCCTCACAGGATGTGGAACCGGCGGTGGTGACTGGGCATGCCACCAGTTGGAACATGAACTCGGCGGAGTCTATGATGTCACTCACGGCGCAGGCCTCGCAGCCATCTGGGGAAGCTGGGCACGCTACGTCTACGAAGTAAACCCGGAACGCTTCGCCCAATTCGCAACAAACGTATTCGATATCCCCTGCGGAACAGATTTCAAAGAAAGCGCCCTCGCCGGAATCGAAGCAATGGAAAACTTCTTCCGCTCCGTAGAAATGCCAACCAGCCTCCACGAACTCGGCCTCGACCTGACCGACCAGGAAATCCACGACCTCGCCTTCAAATGCAGCTTCGAAGACACCCGCACCATCGGTGTATTCAAACAACTCAACATGAAAGACATGGAAAAAATTTATCAGATGGCAAGGTAATACTTTACCTTTCCATCTGGCATCAGTCCATTTTAAGGCAAGAAATTTCTACACTTTTCCAATTACCAGCTGCGAAAAATAGATGTTTTCTGACACATCTATTTTTCGCAGCGTCCCTTTTTAAATAGAAACATTATTATCTCTTTTTTCGCAAAAATCGAAAATTTTGCTTGCATTCAAACAATCTATATGATATTATAAACCTCGTGATAAACAATAAATCACAAACCAAATGCCCAGATAGCTCAGTTGGTAGAGCAGAGGACTGAAAATCCTCGTGTCGCTGGTTCGATTCCGGCTCTGGGCATTTTTTATTATATTTTTTACTCACTGCTGGTCAGAAAAAGCCTGGGCATCTTTTTATTACATTTTTTAGATTTTTTATTTCCCTTTTCATATTGTCTTCTACAAATTTCAGAGGTATAATTTTCTAAGACTATCATGAAATTTTGTATCAATATCATCATTTTCCCAATATTAATACAACATTTTATTGAAGCAATTTAACATAAGAAAGGAACCAGACTCATGAGTGACTTTAAACTCGAGACTAAATGTCTCCATTCCGGTTACACTCCATCCAAGGGTGAACCATGCGCACTCCCGGTTTATCAGAGTACCACTTACAAATATGATACCACTGATGAAATGGGACAGCTTTTTGACCTGAAGGCAGAAGGATATTTCTACACCCGTCTTCAGAATCCGACTAACGATGCCGTAGCTGCAAAAATCGCTGATCTGGAGGGTGGTGTTGCCGCAATCCTTACCTCTTCCGGACAGGCTGCTAATTTCTATGCGGTCTTTAATATCTGCGAAGCAGGTGATCATGTCGTAGCTGCTTCCACTATTTACGGAGGAACATTCAATCTTCTTGCCGTTACTTTCAAAAAGCTCGGCATTGACTGCACTTTCGTTGATACAGATGCAAGTGCTGAGGAAATTGCTGCTGCTTTCCGCCCTAACACCAAAGTACTTTTCGCAGAAACAATCGCAAATCCTGCTCTGGTTATTCTGGATATCGAGAAATTCGCAAAGGTTGCTCACGAGCATGAAGTTCCGCTTATCGTAGACAACACCTTCGCTACTCCTGTTAACTGTCGTCCTTTTGAATGGGGTGCAGATATCGTTACTCATTCCACCACCAAATATATGGACGGACATGCTGTACAAGTTGGCGGAGCTATCGTTGACAGTGGCAACTTTGACTGGGATGCTTATGGACATAAATATCATGGTCTGACAGAGCCAGATGAATCTTATCATGGCGTAATCTACACGAAACAGTTTGGAAAAAAAGCGTATATCACAAAGGCAACCTCTCAGCTGATGCGTGACCTTGGCTCTATTCCATCTCCGACAAACTGTTTCCTTCTGAACCTTGGACTGGAAACATTGCCGCTTCGCGTAGAACGTCACTGCTATAATGCACAGAAAATCGCAGAATTTCTGAATGCCCACGAGAAAGTCTCTCACGTAAACTATGCAGGGCTTCCGGATGACAAATATTATCCACTGGCTCAGAAATACATGAACGGAGGCAGAACCTGCGGTGTTATTTCCTTTGAATTAACAGGTGGCAGAGAAGCAGCCGTCCGTTTTATGGACAGTCTGAAACTTGCTACTATCGCTACTCATGTAGCGGCATCTAAGACTATGATTCTTCATCCGGCAAGCCACACGCATCGTCAGATGAATGATGAACAGCTTGCAGAAGCCGGAGTATCACCGGGAATGATCCGTCTCTCCGTTGGTATCGAAAACGCAGATGATATTATTGCTGACATCGAACAGGCACTTCAGAACGCATAAAATATAGAACTTTCTCGTAACTATAAAGGCACTGAACAGTTACGCTTTCTCTATGAAATCATAAAAAAGTCCAGAAGTAATCCCAAATATGATTTATTTCATTTCATATTTGGATTCTTCTGGATTTTATTATTCTCTCATTTATCAGACTTTAACCGAATCGAGTAAGTCCCCTGCTTCAATTGCAGAGAGCAATAAGCAGTTATTCGGTGTAGAGCCACGTACTGGAAGCGGATTGCAAATATCCGACTGACTTCTACTCCTGAAGCAAATATACATCTGTATAATACACGCCTTTATCTTCCCCCTCCTGGTGAGTAGCAACATAAATATCGATACAATTCTGCTTAATTGCACCGCCACAGTCCTCAGCAACATAGACTTGTCCATTGATTACAACTTTGGAACCATATGGAATCTGCGAAGGATCTACAGCAATCGTATGATTTGTTGTAGCTGTTACACCTGATGCTGTAATGCCGTTTGCCCATGGGCCACAACAAATGCTGCATGGACAATAATGTGTAATCTTAAATGTTCCTAATGGCTTCAAAGTTGCCTCTGATGACACTGCCACCGGGGTACCAATCTGTACGCCATTGACAGATTCACCTTTAGATGCAGTCACGCCTTCCACCGCATCGGCAAAAACTCCCTTGCCTTCGCTTTTATGGATGACACCCGCTTCCTGTCCATCTACCTCTGCGATTTTTGTCTCTTCCTCGCTTTCTTTCGTGTCTGTCACATTCTCCAGCACACTGGTTGGTATATAGCCGATTTTTTTCTTTCCCTCATCATTCTTATAGGAAATCTGACTCCATATATCATTGACAGTGGAAAGTCGTTTAACCTCATCCTCCTGAATGATCTCACCTACCACTTCCCCATCCTTCTTACCTGGATAATCCAGAATATCGCTGTCTTTTAATGCTGTAAAAGTTCCTTTCGCGGCCTTTACCTGATCACTGTCATTGATATTCTTTGTCTGCACATAACCGCTGACCCTCTGTTCGCCGTTCTTATTCTTATATTCATAGGTCACCTTACTCCAGCCATTATCACAAACAGCAACACGTTCCACGCTCGTTCCAAGATAAACTTTCTTTAATTTCTTTCCGTCCTTACCAGGATTAGATCTTATATATGTAGACTTGACAGATATCGAAACTATATCTGTCTTGGCAACCGCAGTTACTTTCTCCCCGTTTCCATTGTCAATCTCAAAAGTCTGGGCAGTCTTATTGTCTTGCTTGTAAGCATTAATCGTACCCTCATAATCAAGGATATCCGCTGATACTGTAGTCGGAACTGCAAGCGCAGAACAAAGAGCCAGCATCATCAGTCTTTTTTTCATAAGCAAATTTCATCTCCTTTATTGCTTTACATTCAATTATCATAGCACAGCCCCTGCTCTTTTGCAATTTTCCCATCCAAGACTTCACGAAATATTCAAATTTTATTCCCCGATATGAAGCAGCCATAACTTTTTTCAAAAAATATTCTCAAAATCAATAAAAAGTATTTGACAAATAATATTTTTTATAGTAACATATATCTTGTCGCTGAGAAAAATATCCTAGCAAACAATTTAATAAATGCGATAGTGGCGTAGTTGGTAACGCGCGACCTTGCCAAGGTCGAGACCGCGGGTTCGAGCCCCGTCTATCGCTCTTAAAGCATCAGCTAGAGCTGATGCTTTTTTTCGTCCCCTTCTATGACTTTCCATAATTATAGCAATCCCATATCCGCCAATAACATCTATAGCCAATGTCCTTGATTAACATCCCTGGGGCAAGCGTATATTCGCAATCCGCTTCGCTACTTGCTCATAACCAGCGCAGGACATTATATGTTTTTGCCCGCATTTGCAGGAGTCTTAGAAAAAGTTAGCGCCAGGAAATCTGCGTTATGTAAAAAAATTTCATTGTCTGAGCCGCATTTGCGGCGAGTTTGAAATTTTTTTACATGTTTTTAGCAGATTTCCTGGCGCTTAGTTTTTCTTAGGCTCCGAAACCGCGGACAAAAACATATAATGTCCTGCGCGTCCCCATACCAGCACCTTAGTGATGGAACAATCTGATACCAGTAAAGCTCATCACCATTCCATATTTATTACAAGTCTCGATCACAGCGTCATCACGCACAGATCCACCTGGCTCAGCGATATATTTCACTCCGCTCTTATGCGCACGTTCAATATTATCACTAAATGGGAAGAAGGCATCAGATCCCAGTGTTACATCTGTCATCTGATCCAGCCATGCACGTTTCTCTTCTTTTGTAAATACCTCCGGTTTCTCTGTGAAAGTCTTTTCCCACATACCATCAGCAAGGACATCCATATATTCATCCCCGATATAAACATCAATTGCATTATCACGCTCTGCACGTGAGATCGTATCTTTAAATGGAAGATTCAGTACCTTCGGGCACTGGCGAAGGAACCAGTTGTCCGCCTTCTGGCCTGCAAGTCTTGTACAATGTACACGTGACTGCTGTCCTGCTCCTACACCGATTGCCTGTCCATCTTTTACGAAACATACGGAATTGGACTGTGTATATTTCAGAATGATCAGAGAAATCTTCATATCACGTTTTGCTTCCTCTGTAAGCTCTTTATTCTCTGTCACAATATTGGAAAGCATCTCATCATCAATCACAAGTTCCTGACGGCCCTGCTCAAAAGTTACACCAAATACTTCTTTGTGTTCCAGCGGAGCCGGTACAAAGTTCTCATCGATCTGGATTACATTATAGTTTCCTTTTTTCTTCTGTTTCAGAATCTCCAGAGCTTCTTCTGTGTATCCAGGTGCGATCACACCATCGGATACCTCTCTCTTGATCAGAAGTGCTGTATCTTTATCACACACATCAGAAAGGGAAATGAAATCACCGAAGGAAGACATTCTGTCTGCGCCACGTGCTCTTGCGTAAGCACATGCTAACGGAGAAAAATTCTTCCAGTCCATGTCATTAACCCAGTAGATTTTTGCCAGAGTCTCTGTAAGCGGAAGTCCTACTGCAGCACCTGCCGGTGATACATGCTTAAAAGAAGTGGCTGCCGGAAGTCCTGTTGCTTTCTTTAAGTTTGTTACCAGCTGCCATCCGTTAAAAGCATCCAGGAAGTTAATATATCCTGGTCTTCCGTAAAGAATCTTTACCGGAAGTTCTGAATTGTCTGCCATATAAATCTTTGCAGGTTTCTGATTTGGGTTACAGCCGTATTTTAATTCAAATTCTTTCATTTTATCATACCTCCACCTAAAAACTAACTTATTTATTCTTATTGATAATTTTGCTTTCGTACTTGCCAGTCTCAATATCAATATATCTCACAAACAGAGATACCTTATTATCTTCATTCAGGCTGTTCCAGAGAAGGTTTGCAAATTCATCCATATCATTCGGAATCGCTACCAGTTTTGGCTCTCCCTCGAAGCTTGGAAGTGGATTTCCATCGCATTTATAAGTATGAATAAAATGTCCCTCACCGGCAATCGCATTCTCATATGCAAATGTATAACGGTTGCATGCGTCCGGATTTCCGTTGTTGCTCTTGAGGATTGACATTGCATAACTGAATTTTCCATTTTCTACATGCATAACTCCGGAAATACGAGGTGTATAGTTTGGTCCGTCTGGCTCAAATTCTCTGCTTCTTAAGGACTGTTCAAAAGTAAGCTGATGATCCATTCCCTCATAAACAGTATCTGTCTGATCTCCGTTTGTCACGATTGTTTTGTTTCCCAGTACACGTACAGGTGCATAGATGATCAGACTCGGATCTGTAAGTTTGGATGGATCAAATGCCTGTGTGCGGATTCCTTCTCCATCTTCTACAAATACTCTGTTTCTGCTGTTCTCGCTTCTGCCCATGATGAAATAAGCTGTCACTGCTTTCTTACCGTCTGCGGAACGTCCGATTACGATTCCTCTTCCCGGATAGGAATTCTCTTTCAGTTCTTTTTCCAGTGATAACATTTCCATAATTTTTTCTCCTTTTCATTAAAAATAAGGTCAAAAAAAGCCTGGGAAACCCTTTCTCTCCAGGCTGCCCAGGCGGTCGGCTCATATACACACTGCACTCCCTGTAGGTAATCCTACTTCCGCCAGTCATGCAGGTACTGTTGTGAAAATTCATATGTTGCTATTATAGTACAATACTTTTTTGCGGATTTCAAGGCAAATTTTTTTGTGCGGTACTTATTTTCTGTGTGATTATTATTGTTCACTCATTACTAGCCCCATAAATGTATTGACCACTTGATGCTCTGACATATATAAAAAAATTTCAAAACATACAAGCCAATTTTCTATTACTATAGTCAATTTGGAATAAATTTTTGTTACGTTACCGGCATTATCCTTGCAATCCATAATCTACATTGATCTGCGCTGCAATATCCGCTTTCATCTGAAGCCATGCATCCGGATTTTCCACATAATATTTCGGGCAGTCCTTTCCAGTAACATCATAGTGGCGGATCACATTTTCGGATGTGAGCCCAAACCGCACGCATAACCATGCTGTCAGTTTCACTACAGAATCATATGTTGAATCATTGAATTGCCCCGTTTCATCCGGATGGCAGCATTCGATTGAGATTGTATCTACATTGCGCGAATTCGTCGCATAAGACATTTCAGAAGTAGGGATACACTGCACCACCTCTCCGTCCAGTCCCACCACAAAATGGCTGCTTACCTTCGTATCATGGGTATTTGCCAGATTCTCAAAATAGTTCCTGTTTGCAATAGCTGTTGCTCCTGGATTTGCAGTGTAATGAATTGCAATATAGTTTACACTTTCGATAGGAATCTGTGGTCTGGAATACTCATTTGGTGTGAGCAGTTCCACATCAATATAAGGTGCTCCCTCTTTCTGCCACTGCTCTGGTCCACCGGATGAATCGTCTCCTGAGGATGTTTCTGATTGTTCTGTATCAGAAACCATATCATCCGAATTATGTAAAAAATCCCCAATACTCCATCCATTTTCTCCGGCACGATTCAGCACGATCCATCCAGCTAAAAGCACGATAATAATTAACAGGACAGCTATAAACACTCGCTGATTTCTCTGTTTTATTCTGCTGCTCTTTCCCCTTTTCTTTCTGACAGTCGATTTTTTCGCCTCATAGAGTGTGGCTGATTTTGCATTTTTTGAAGTTCCTGCTTTTCTCCCCGTCTTCTTTGCGCTCCCTGACTTCGCCGCAGTTTTCGTGCCTTTTTTACTTGATTTCTTAGTTTTGTTTATCTGTTTTTGCATTTTTACCTTCTCTTACAGGATTCTATACCTGCAATAATCGCCTCAGCGATATAATTTCTCTCCGTCATATATGGAGACTTTTTTTTATCTTCTAGTGTACCGACAAGTTGATTTATTGATACAAAAAACACCCCTGTCAGCATATGCCGGAAGGTATTTGCTTTCCTTCCACCAGCAGCCAACCGGGGCATTTATTATTGTAAATCTTTATTATTTATCATCTACGCTGTAGTTTGGAGCCTCTTTTGTGATATGAATATCATGTGGATGAGATTCCTTAAGAGATGCAGCAGAAATCTTGATAAATCTGCCTGTTGTCTTAAGTTTTTCGATATTCTCAGCACCACAGTATCCCATACCGGAACGGAGACCACCCATAAGCTGGAATACAGTATCCTCAACATGTCCCTTGTAAGCAACACGTCCTTCGACACCTTCCGGAACAAGTTTCTTCGCATTCTCCTGGAAGTAACGGTCTTTACTTCCGTTCTCCATAGCTGCAATAGATCCCATACCACGATATACTTTGTATTTTCTACCCTGATACAGTTCGAATGTTCCCGGGCTCTCATCGCATCCTGCGAACATGCTTCCCATCATGCAGACATTCGCACCGGCTGCGATAGCCTTTGTGATATCTCCAGAATATTTAATACCACCGTCTGCGATAATCGGGATTCCGTATTCTTTTGCCACTTCGTAGCAATCCATAACAGCAGTGATCTGTGGAACACCAATACCTGCAACAACACGTGTTGTACAGATAGATCCAGGTCCAATACCAACTTTAACTGCATCAACGCCAGCCTCAATCAGCGCCTTTGTTGCAGCGCCTGTTGCAACGTTACCTGCGATTACCTGCAGATCCGGATATGCATCTTTGATCTCACGGACAGCCTTAAGTATGTTCTCTGAATGTCCATGAGCGGAGTCGATTACGATTACGTCTACAGATGCTTTTACAAGTGCATCTACACGTGCAAGTACGTTAGCTGTAATTCCTACTGCTGCACCGCAGAGAAGACGTCCCTGATCATCTTTTGCTGCCAGAGGATATTTAATCTGTTTCTCAATATCTTTAATAGTAATTAAACCTTTTAAATTAAAATCATCATCTACAATGGGTAATTTCTCTTTACGGGATTTCGCCAGAATCTTCTTGGCTTCTTCCAGTGTGATTCCTTCTTTGGCTGTGATCAGTCCCTCTGAAGTCATGCACTCTTTGATCTTCTTATCGAAATCTGTCTCAAATTTCAGATCACGGTTGGTAATGATTCCTACCAGTTTTCTGCCTTCTGTGATCGGCACACCGGAGATACGGAACTTCGCCATTAACTCATCTGCGTCCTTGAGTGTATGTTCAGGAGATAAATAGAAAGGATCTGTGATAACACCGTTCTCGGAACGTTTTACCTTATCTACCTCTTCAGCCTGAGCTTCAATAGACATATTCTTGTGGATAATACCAATACCACCCTGTCTCGCCATGGCGATTGCCATACGATGCTCGGTTACTGTATCCATTCCTGCACTCATCATAGGAATGTTCAGTTTAACCTTCTTTGTTAAGTACGTTGTAACGTCTACCTGATTCGGAATTACCTTTGAATATGCCGGAACTAACAGAACGTCATCAAAAGTAATACCTTCACCAATGATAGTACCCATTGCATTTCCTCCCTTGCGTATATGAAATTGAATTACTATTGTAATATAAAAAGGAACCATTAACTGGCCCTTTTATTTTCAACAAGTGTAACAAAAATCAGTTTCTATGTCAATCCAAAAAAACTTTGCTCGGTGCTGAATTTTTCATAGCCTGTGCAAGTTTCTCGTCTGGCTCAAGGATGATCTTGCATAATTCTCCGTCCAGTCTTGTGATGATTCCGAAGCGTTTATGCTCTGAATTTCCTGATGAAAAATCCAGTACTTTCATCTTCTGGTTTCCGTTATAATAGTCCATTCTGTGGGAATTTAACGGTGCTGCCAGATCTGCCTCTGATAATTTGAAACTCTTTACTCTCTTTCTTTTTGTTTTCGCCATTACCATATCGATGTCGAAATCGCCGTTGATAAACAGATATTCGTATTCTACGTCTGTTTTAGGAATTACGAAATAACATGCAATTCCAAGTGCTACAGCTACGATCCATATTAATGGAGTGATAATCAGTCCGGCAATTACTGCGATTGCTGTCAACACAATCAGGCCATACTTTACAAAGCTGTCTTTGATTGTGTGTTCCCGTTTTACCAATAATTCTGAATACAGGTCACTCATCTTCTTTGCTCCTTTTCTTCTGTTTTTCCGGTAGTCTGAATCAAATTTTCAGCAACCCGGATGATTTAATAGGTATTATAGCACAAAAAGGGACTGCCGTCTATGCGGCAGTCCCCCAGATTTTGTCAGTTTAGAAAATCTCATCACAAAAGATGATATTCCATGGATTTTGCCCCGTAGCTGTGAAGCATTGAGCAGGTACACTTATTTCATATTTACTGTTACCACACATTTTGCAACCACACCCGAACCATCCAGCGCATGAGCTGTAATTACCGCAGTTCCATTTCCCACAGGTGTGAGGTAATGTTTACTGAATTCCGTTGCCCATCCACTGTTTACCAGTACAACAGACTTATCACTCGTGGTCCATCTGCATCCCTTTACTGTGGCATTGGATGGACTGTAGGTTGCTTCTATAACATAATGCTTCTTCTTGTCTGTGATTGTTACGGATGTCTGGCTTAATTTGATCGATTTCACTTTGATTACCTGAGTATTCTGATCATCCGGAATAGAAGGCAGTTCTGAAGTTCCATTGTCATCTTTATAATCTACGATTACTTTACACTGAGCAGTCAGTCCGGAACCATCCAGCGCATAAGCTGTAACTACTGCTGTTCCATTTCCCACAGCCGTAAGCATTGTACTTGAAGAAGCCAGATAATCATATCCATCTACCGATACTACAGACGGATCACTGCTTACCCATCCAAGCATTTTATAATAAGCTCTGAACGGCAGAACCATAGAATCAAGAAATACCCTATCTCCTTTAGATGTCATGGTGATAGAACGTCGACTTAAGGTTATATCTGTCATCAGTGTCGGATGTACTCCCGGCGGAATCGGAATCGGTGTCGGGACTGCCGGCTGTGCAGGTGTCGGTGTGACCGGTCTTTCTGTTTTACTCAGATTTACACTTACTCCCTGTTCATCATATCTTCCGGCAGTTTTGGTTTTGCTGTAATAAGCTTTTACTGTATAAGTATTCTTCATATCAGCGACCGGATTCTTATCTGTAAAACTTAACGCAGATGCTTTTACAGATCCAATCTGTATCCAATTGCTCAGAGTCGTTTTTCGGAAAATTCTATAGGCATTACAGCCCCCTGCTTTTTTCCAGCTGACAGTGACTGTATTATCAGAATTAACTACAGCTTTTACCAGCTGTGGAGTTTCAGGAACTGTTTTTACAGTTAAGCCTTTTGTGTCATAGGTACTGTATTTTCCTGAAACCTGATTATACGCTTTCACTGTATAATCATATTTCTGTCCTACTATGATTGGATATTTCTTAGAAGATGTATGGACATATTTCGTTACACCAGATTTCACTGTAGCAAGCTGTGTCCATTTGGCAGTTCCTGTCTTTCTGTAATAAATGACATACCTGGATACATTCAGGGATTTTTTCCAGCTGATCTGGATCTTATTATAAGAAAGGGCAGAAATCTTGTCCAATGCCGGTTTGCCAGGCGTATCTGTTGTAAGTGGAGGAATTTCTTCCGTTCTGGTTAAATGACAATTCTGGCAAGTATATACCTTCTCTCCTTTGGTAGATGCAGTTGCCTTTTTTGTAACTTTTCCATTATCCCAATTATGTTTTCCTTCCAGTGTAGTCTCTACTTTATGTCCTGCACTGTCGCTTGCGGTAATCGTTACTTTTCCACAGGTGTGAACTGTCACTGCACCGTTACTGTCTACCGATGCGATACTATCATCAGAAGAGCTCCATGTGATCTGATCCATCACCTGCAGATTTTTGATAGTTGTACCGTTGAATGAAATATCTGTTGTCATTCTCAGCTGTGAAGTTTTATCTGCCTGCGCAGAAAGATCACCAGTGATTCTGTACTCATTACTGCAATAAGAATCTGTGAATTCAAGAATCTGCACGCAGTCTTTTACCGCTGTTCCCTGAGTCTCATCCAGTCCTGTCTGAGAGGAAAACTCTCCTGCCGTTGTATTTGGATACACCGTATCTTCTGAATAAAAAGTTCCAAGTCCTATATATCTGTTGGAAGGATTGATCATCGCTGTATAATGACCTGTAACTCTATTCGGAGTCTGATTTACCCAGTCTGATTTCTCGCCATACCACTGTTCAATTCCATCTGTCATGGTTTTTCCCCAGTTCCATGCAAGAACTTCACCAGAGCTCTCTACACGATTAAGACTTTTTATTTCAAAGCAGTCCCTGCCATTTGTTCTTTCGTGTGCCATTGTGATTCCTGACTCCGCCGCACGGATTCTTGCAATATATTCAAGATCAGAAGACCATTTGATTGGTACATAATCCGAGGGTTTCAGTGGACTGCCTGTCCGGGGGTTAAGCACCCCCTCCTGGCAGGCTTCTTTACGAATCTCATTAATTCTTTTTAACGCCTGTGGAATCTGCGTGATATATTCACCTTTTACTCCAAGAAGCGTACAATTCGAAGAAGCGGTTTCAACATCTGTCGGTATCGTCGTAGAAGCGGATATATTCCCTGCGCCAAGCCAGATAACCGCCATCATCATTACTAACAAAAACAGGTTTCTATTCTTTTTTCTCATTATGACTGCCTCCTTTCGCTGTTTACAGTCCTGAAAGTGCACTGGTATCTGTAATCTTTGTCCATGAAGGTTTCTTATTTCTGGAATCAAAATCAATCAATTCTTTACTTCCCACTTTATAGTTCAGAGGTTCGCTGTAATGCTTAAGTATGTTATCCTCTTTATCTATAAACCATCGATATTTAAAATTCACAGATTTAGCATACCAGTAATAATTCTCATATAAATAATCATGTTTTTCCGACATCTGCGGGTCCCAGAAATAACCGCTCATTCGCTTTGATTTATAACCTGAACCGGTCTTCTCACAAGTATAAAGCTGACAGATTTTCCGGGTATAGGTCTTATCTCCTTCCTCCCAAGGGCAGTCAGAGCCTACGATCAATTCCGGAATTGAGTCATTGTTCATGTCAAAAACAAAATACTCAAGATTCACTGTGCCGTACGGCATTGGCTCGATCATACCTATCTTATCCCCTGCTTTAACTGCACGCAGAACATCGACATATGCATCTCTGACCGTTGGAAAAGTAAATTGGGGAGAATCAAGAACTGCCAGCAGGATATTTGAACGATTTCCCGTTGTTTTGGTCTTGCTGTCGTATCCACATACAGCATAATAATTGGCCCATCCACGAACTGGTGTTGTATCTTTATATTTCAGTGTATTTGATTTTACCCTGGCGATCCTTTTCCATGAGCTTCTGTAGGTTCTTCGATAAATCTCATAAGCGTCACAGCCACCTGCTTTACTCCATGACAGATTTACTGAAATCTTATCAGAATTAACCTCCGCTTTATTAAGCTTCACCGTTTCCGGTAAAATCTGTATCATAATTCCTCTTTTATTATACGCACCATACTTTTTGGAGGCAGAATTATAAGCTTTTACTGTATAAGCATATGATCTGCCTGTCGTAAGCGGATATTTGGCAGAAGCTTTATGCGTGTAGCTGGTAGTTCCAGCTTTCACAGATGCCAGTTTCGTCCACTTTCCGGCCTTTTTCTCTTTGTAATAGATATGATAATCCGTCGCATTATCTGCCTTTTTCCAGGTAAGCTTTACCTGTCCAAAAGCCGGGGTTGAAATATCCTGCATTGTGGCCCTGCCAGGAACATCTGTAGCCGCAAATGTACTGGCTGGTTTTGCAAACAAAAAACAAAATGTGAGCAACATTAACACTGTTATAAAAACAGTTACATGGGATTTTTTTATGCAATCCTTCTTCATTCTTTCACACATCCTTTCTTCCTTGCTGTCGGTTGCTGCAATAAGTTCCGCTAGATTTTTCCTGCTCTTTTTTCAACTTTACCTCCTCCCTTTTTCAGTTATATTATATGGTGTAATTTTATCACAATAAAATAGTGTAAATCAATAAAGTACGACTACTATTTGTCAAAAACTATCTTCTCTTTGTTACCACTCACACAAAAAGGCGTTTCATGAATCTTTCAATTCACGAAACGCCTTTTTAGTCAATCGGATATTCGCAATCCGCTTTTGCTACTTGCTCATAACCAAATAACTGCTTCGCAGTTTGGTTAAATAATCAATTTTTGTCTATTGATTACATCATTCCCATTCCCGGGTTAGCAGCCGGTGCCGGATTGTCTTCTTTGATGATTGCAACAGCAGATTCTGTTGTAAGTAATGTAGAAGCAACGCTTGTAGCGTTCTGAAGGGCACTTCTTGTAACCTTTGCAGGGTCAAGGATTCCTTCGCCTACCATATCTACATATTTCTCATTGAGAGCATCGAAACCGATTCCCGGTTCGGATTCTCTTACTTTATTGATGATTACGGAACCTTCCAGTCCTGCATTTGCAGAAATGCGGAACAGAGGAGCTTCCAGAGCTTTCAGGATAATGTTTGCACCTGTCTTCTCGTCACCTTCCAGAGTAGCTGCAAGTTTTGCAACTTCTTTGGATGCGTGGATGTAAGCAGATCCGCCACCTGCGATGATACCTTCTTCAACTGCTGCTCTTGTAGCTGCAAGAGCATCTTCCAGACGAAGTTTAGCTTCTTTCATTTCTGTTTCAGTAGAAGCACCAACACGGATAACAGCTACGCCGCCAGCCAGTTTTGCAAGTCTTTCCTGTAATTTTTCTTTATCAAATTCAGATTTTGTTTCTTCGATCTGTCCACGGATCTGTGCAACACGGTTTGCGATTGCATCTTTGTCGCCCATACCATCAACGATAACTGTGTTCTCTTTTGCAACTTTAACAGATTTTGCACGTCCTAACTGCTCCATAGTTGCATCTTTCAGTTCAAGACCGAGTTCTTCGGAGATTACCTGGCCACCTGTAAGGATTGCGATATCCTGAAGCATTTCTTTTCTTCTGTCTCCATATCCAGGAGCTTTGACAGCTACTACCTGGAAAGTTCCTCTTAATTTGTTTACAATAAGAGTTGTAAGAGCTTCACCCTCTACATCTTCAGCAATGATGAGGAGTTTAGCACCAACTTTTACAATCTGTTCCAGTAATGGAAGGATTTCCTGGATGTTGCTGATCTTCTTGTCTGTGATCAGGATGTATGGATCTTCCAGATTTGCTTCCATTTTTTCCATATCTGTTGACATATATGCGGAAACATATCCACGGTCGAACTGCATACCTTCTACCAGATCAAGTTCTGTGTGCATTGTCTTGGATTCTTCTACTGTGATAACGCCGTCTTTGGAAACTTTTTCCATAGCGTCTGCTACTAACTGTCCAACTGTCTCATCGCTTGCAGAAATAGATGCAACGTTTGCGATCTGTTTCTTGCCGCTGATTGTCTGGCTCATGTTCTTGATTGCTTCTACAGCTACATCTGTAGCTTTCTTCATACCTTTTCTGAGGATGATCGGGTTAGCGCCTGCTGCCAGGTTTCTCATTCCTTCGTGAACCATAGCCTGTGCAAGAACAGTAGCTGTTGTTGTACCATCACCTGCTACATCGTTTGTCTTGGAAGCAACTTCTTTGATCAGCTGAGCTCCCATGTTTTCAAATCCATCTTCCAGTTCGATTTCTTTTGCGATTGTAACACCGTCGTTTGTGATAAGCGGAGCACCGTATGGTTTGTCAAGAACTACGTTTCTTCCTTTCGGTCCTAATGTTACTCTTACTGTATCAGCTAATTTATTTACACCAGCTTCAAGAGCTGCTCTGGCTTCTGCGCCGAATTTAATTTCTTTTGCCATGATAATATGACCTCCTGATTCAAATTCTGATCTCTATGAATTCTTTCTGATACTTATCCGATATTTTATATTACGTTCTGTAGATATTATCTTATAAGTATCTTCATTTATGTTTTCTATTTTGATATTGCTTATTTAACAATTGCAAGAATATCATTCTGTTTTACAATGATATATTCTGTGCCATCCATTTTCACTTCTGTTCCTGAATATTTGGAGTAGATAACTTTATCACCTACAGCTACTTCCATTTTTACTTCTTTACCTTCTACAACTCCGCCAGGTCCTACAGCTACTACTTCTGCCTGCTGTGGTTTTTCCTGTGCCTGTCCCGGAAGAACGATTCCGGATTTTGTTGTTTCTTCTGCTTCAACCTGTTTTAATACAACTCTGTCACCTAAAGGTACTAATGTCATGATCTATGATCCTCCTTTATTCTCCAAATTGAGATTTGTCCTGTTACTGCTGCTCTGCAATGCCCTTTCTTATTAATTGGAGATACAGATTTCAGTAACTGCTTCGGCCTTTGTCAAATCCTGCCGCTTTTTGCTAGCACTCATTTGTCTCGAGTGCTAATCACTGTCCTTATATTATTTAAAATGGCTTGATTTCGCAAGTGCTTTTAGAATTATAAAATATGATGTATTCTCTTATTTACTTATTTTTTCTATTTTTTTCTCATGTTTTCTTAATTTACAAATAATTTTAATCTTAATGCATAAATTCCTCGTGTACCGATTTGATACCAAACCCAAAAAACATAGAATAATTTTGATCAACAAAGTACCAGAACGAAGCGGTGCGGCATCATTATCGTTTGAAAGAAACACTGTCCTATGGGAAATCAGATATAAGTCCTTAGAAAATTCTACAATATCAAAAAGACTGCCTGCTAATTAGCAGACAGTCTTCTTATGTTCTTCATTATTTAGGTTTATGATTTATTTAAAGCAAGTCAGGCTTTCTTATTTCTCTGTGCCTTGATCTCTTCCAGTTCATCAAAGATTACTTCGTTGAGAACCTTGATATAAGTTCCCTTCATACCGGAAGACCTGGATTCAATCACACCGGCACTTTCAAATTTTCTCAATGCATTTACAATTACAGATCTGGTGATTCCCACGCGGTCAGCAATCTTACTTGCAACCAGGATTCCTTCATCTCCGTCGAGTTCATCGAAGATATGAATGATTGCTTCCAACTCTGAGAAGGATAATGTATTAAATGCAGATTTCACAACCTGCTGTTTTCTGTCTTCTTCTGCATTCTCTTCGTGAACTGCACGCATCATCTCCAGACCAACTACAGTTGTACCATATTCACTGACAATAATGTCTTCAATATCATACGGTCTGTCATAGCGGTACATAAATACTGTACCTAATCTTTCTCCTGCGATATCTATCGGATTGATAATTCCCTGATAGCTGCTTGACACATGCTCAAAGCCCAGTGTCTGAAGATTCACATTCTCTTTTGTTGACAATACACCTAAAAATCGCTCGTTCAATAATGAATCCACATATCCGCCAACTTTATCCTCAATCAGCTCGGTAATCTCTTCTACGCCCGGACATAAACTGACGCCCAGAACCTTTCCCTTTTTGCTGAGAACCAGGATATTGGAACTCAGAGTTTCCATCAGAACCTGGCAGATATCATTAAATACGACTTTACTGGAACTGCTGTTATGCAGAAGTTTGTTGATTTTTCTTGTTTTGTCCAGCAACTGAACGCTCATATAGTCCTCCTTTCGCCTTGCATATATCTGAATTCTTTTCTGTTTATCTTTCACTCATCTTAATAATATATGAACAGAAACCTTTTCTGACACTATTTAAGCAATGAACAGTATCTTCACTCTGTTCTGAAAGAAGATTCAGACATACCCGGTCAATAACTTTACTCGTACTTTAATACTACACGTTTCGCAGATAAATTACAAGACAAATTTTATAATTTTTTTATTTATTTTTGCTTTTCTGAAAATAGATTCCTTTTGCAAATATTATTCAATAAATATGGTGTTATTTCGGAATACAGTTTTTCTCAAAACCGGATTATTATTTATTACACTGTATGTATATTACAAACATATTTTATGACAAAAAAATACAGGAAAAGTATCATTCTCTTCCTGTATTTATACTATCTTTTATATTTTCATCTACGAAGATTTTCTAAGCATATTTAAAAATGCATTCTACTTCTATTTTTCTTCCTTCGTCTCTACATATCCACATGTTTCCTGGCTACAGACAAGCTTATTCCCCTTTTCCACCATATAGCTTCCACATTTTGGGCATTTCTTTGCGGATGGCTTCTGCCAGGACATAAAATCGCATTCCGGATTATCTTCACATCCGTAATATTTACGTCCTTTCTTGGTTTTCTTAAGAACAAGCTCCTTGCCACATTTCGGACATGGAACACCAATCTTCTCGAAATATGGCTTTGTATTTCTACACTCCGGGAAGCCCGGGCATGCAAGAAATCGTCCATGTGGACCATATTTGATAACCATGTTTCTGCCACAGTTATCACAGACTACATCTGTGACTTCATCCTGAATGTCAACTTTCTCCAGTTCTTCCTCTGCTGCATCGACATCTCTCTTCAGATCCGGGTAGAAATTGCTGACTACTGTTTTCCATTTAACAGTACCTGCTGCCACACAGTCCAGAAGCCCTTCCATAGTTGCTGTGAAATTCACATCCACGATACTCGGGAATGCCTGCTTCATGATGTTGTTGACAACCTCACCAAGCTCTGTAACATATAGATTCTTCTGTTCTTTAGCCACATAGCGGCGGCTGATAATTGTTGTAATGGTCGGCGCATAGGTACTTGGACGTCCGATTCCCAATTCTTCCATCGTTTTAACCAGGGACGCCTCTGTGTAATGTGCCGGCGGCTGTGTGAAATGCTGCTCTGATTTCAGTTCTTTGAGTGTGAGCTTCATGCCTTTTTCAAGGCTCTGATTCAGTACATTTCCTTTTTTCTGATCTTCTTCATCTGTGTATACAGACATAAATCCGTCAAACACGATTTTGGATGCAGACACTGTAAAGATATATTCATCTGCCCCGATTTTTACGGAAGTCGTCTCATACTTCGCCGGTGCCATTCTGCTCGCTGCAAATCTTCTCCAGATAAGCTGATACAGTCTGAACTGATCTCTGGACAGAGATTCCTTTAATACAGCCGGTGTACGGCTGATATCTGTAGGACGGATCGCCTCATGGGCATCCTGGATCTTCTGTCCTTTTTTCACTGTTTTCTCTGACTGGGAAACATAATTCTCGCCATACTGTTCAGTGATATATTCTCTTGCCGCAGCATCTGCTTCCTCAGAAATTCGGGTAGAATCTGTACGCAGGTAGGAAATCACACCAACGGTACCATTTCCTTTAATATCGATTCCTTCATATAACTGCTGTGCCAGACGCATCGTCTTCTGTGTAGAAAAGTTTAATGTCTTGGCAGCTTCCTGCTGTAAGGTACTTGTGGTAAATGGCAGAGGTGCATTTTTGATTCGCTCGCCTTTCTTTACCTCAGTAATCTCATACTCTTTATCCTTTAAAGAAGCCAGAAGCTCATCCATTTCCTGCTTGTTATGGATACTCATTTTCTTATCTGTACCGTAGAATTTAGCCTGAAGCGGTTTCTTTTCGCCCTTTACCTGAAATTCTCCGTCAAGACTCCAGTATTCTTCCGGAATAAATGCGTTGATCTCATCCTCTCTGTCACAGATGATACGCAATGCAACAGACTGTACACGTCCCGCACTTAAACCTCTCTTGACTTTCGCCCAGAGCAGAGGGCTGATACTGTAACCAACCATACGGTCAAGCATACGTCTTGCCTGCTGTGCGTCTACCAGATCCATATCCAGTTCTCTTGCCTGTTTAATGGATGACTTTACAGCCGTTTTTGTAATCTCATTGAAAGTAATTCTGTGCATCTTCTTCGGGTCTTCTTTTAAAGCCTGCATCAGATGCCAGGAAATAGCCTCTCCCTCGCGGTCAGGGTCAGTTGCCAGATAAATCTTATCTGCCTTCTTGGCAGACTTGCGAAGTTTGGCAAGCAGTTCTCCCTTTCCACGTATTGTTATATATTTCGGTTCAAAATCATGCTCTACGTCAATTCCAAACTGGCTCTTGGGAAAATCGCGAACATGTCCGTTTGAAGCTTCCACATCGTAATTCGCGCCAAGAAACTTCTTAATTGTTTTCACTTTTGCAGGTGATTCCACTATCACCAGATATTTCGCCATGCTATCTCTCCTAGTCGTAATCTGTTACTGTTCACTATAGCAATTCTATAAGCGTCCAATAACGCCAAATTCATTCTTATCACAGCTTATTATTAACCAGATAACGGATTTTTCCCAATCCGGCTAATTCACGTTACTGTTCACTCCGTTCTCAGCAACAGAAATGGCGCATGAACAATAACTTAACTGCATCTTACATAGTAATGTCTCCCGCTTTCTCTTATGAGTCCCTGCAGTGTCAGCTCCACCAGACAGTTGCTTACCTGTGCCGGCGAAAAGCCTGTTTTTCTTACTATGTAATCGGGGTTTTTTGGTCGTAAATCGAGACAACTATACACCAAATTCAAATCACTTGCAAGTCCTAAGTTGTTTTTTTCGTCTGTTTGCAACGCTTTCTCTGCACCGATTCCAAGTTCTTCCAGTATAATTTCCGGGCAGTAGGCAATTCCTGCGCCATCGTAGATCAGCTTATGGCATCCTCTGCTAAGTGTATCTGTAACAGCACCTGGGATGGCATAGACCATTTTTCCCTGTTCCAGTGCAAAACCTGCTGTAATCAGAGAGCCACTGTTTTCTTTTGCCTCTACCACCAGAACTGCATCTGACAGGGCACTGATGATGCGGTTACGCGCTGGAAAATGCCAAGATACAGGTTCCGAACCCAACGGACATTCACTGATAATCCCGCCATTTTCCCAGAGAATTCTCTCGTAAAGTTTTTTGTTTGTTTTCGGATAACACACGTCAACTCCACTTCCCAGCACCGCAAATGTAGGCATTTTCCCTTCCAGGGCTCCTTTATGCCCTTCTGAATCAATCCCAAGAGCCATGCCGCTGATGATCTGTACTCCTGCCTGACTTAGTTCCTTCGCATAACGGAAAGCCTGGATTCTGCCGTATGGGCTGCACATTCTCGCTCCGATTACTGCTACGGTTATCTTGTCGGGATCAGGCATTCTCCCCTTTACATATAGCTTTGCGGGCATGGAGGGATACTGCTTCATTTTTTTCGGATACTCCGGACTTGTTTTTGTGATACATCGGATCTGATCCATGGAATTTCCCAACACCTGATTTCTCTTTCTGTTATTTTTTTCCCAATCTATGCTTTCCGAACTTTCTGAATCGAATTTTTCTACCTCAGTTCTTTCCATATAAAATACCTCGCAGACTTTTATTTTATGACAAAATCTTTATCAAATGCTCTGTAAGAAAGTGCCTCTCCGATATGATGGCCGGAAATGATTTCTTCTTCCTCCATATCGGCAATCGTTCTGGCTACTTTCAAAATTCTGTGATAGGATCTGGCACTGAATGCAATTCTCTCAAACGCTCTCGCAAGCAGCTTTGATGCACTGTCCGTAAGAGGGCAGTATTTATCGATCAGACTGCTTCTCAGCTGTCCGTTGAAACTTATCTTCTCGTCTTTATAACGTTCTTCCTGAATTTTCTGTACTTTTTCTACTCTTTTCCTGATAATTGCAGATGTTTCCCCTTTCTTTCCACAGTGAAGCTGTGCAAAAGAAACCGGCGGTACTTCTGTGCTGATGTCGATCCTGTCCAGGAGCGGGCGGCTGATTTTGCCCATATAATGTGAAATTTCTCCCGACGTACAGGTGCACCGGTTCAAATCCGGATAATATCCGCAGGGACAGGGATTCATCGCGGCACATAGCATAAAATCCGCCGGAAAACTATATGTACCGCTTGCCCTGGCAATCTGAATCACCTTGTCTTCCAGTGGCTGACGCAGAAGTTCCAGACTTGCCCTGGAAAATTCAGGCATTTCATCCAGGAAAAGCACACCTTTATGCGCCAGCGTAATCTCACCGGGACGCGGATTGCGTCCCCCTCCTGCTATTGCCTGTGGCGTACTCGTATGGTGGGGACTTCTAAATGGTCTTTCATTCATCAAAGGATTTTCTCTGGATAAAAGCCCCGCAATACTGTAAATTCTGGTAAGTTCCAGTTTCTCTTCAAATCCCAGACCTGGCATGATCGTAGGAAGTCTTCTGGCAAGCATCGTCTTGCCTGTCCCTGGCGGTCCAATCAGAAGCATGTTATGGAAGCCACTTACTGCAATCTCTGCTGCCCTTTTTGCGCCTTCCTGCCCTTCAATATCTGAGAAATCCATTCCTTTATCCGTATTTCTTGCAGAAATATCCTCCTGGATTTCCATTTTCAGATATGGTTCCGGATTCTGGATGCATTCGATCAGTTCCTTCAGATTCTTTACCCCTGCTACCGGCACATCCTTGATCAGTCTTCCTTCTTTCAGATTCTCATAAGGAACTACGCAGAATCGGCATCCAAGACTTCTCGCACACAATACCATGGGGAGGATTCCCGAAATGCCATGAATCTCTCCGTCCAGTCCGATCTCGCCTGCCATCATGACTCCATTGACATCCCGCGAACTTATGATTTCAAAAGCAGCCAATACTGCGGCTGCGACCGGAACATCAAAGCCGGCACCTTCTTTCTTCATATCCGCAGGTGCGAAATTAACAGTGATTCTCTTTGGTGGAAACTGATAGCCGTTATTCTTAAGTGCTGTACGTACTCTGTCCTGGGCTTCTTTTACCTGAGCGGATGGAAATCCTACCATTATAAAGGAAGGAAGTCCGTTACTTACATCTGCTTCAACCTGGACAGGACATACTTCTACCCCTAAAATTGCAGCTGATAATACACTTGCAAACAAATTTTCTCCTTTCCAGATGCATAAATCTCCCCGATGTGATTTATACATATCATATATCTATACATATCCATACTGAATAATTGCTCTGCTTATTACTGTCTATTGTAGTTCATAACGATTGCAAGACACCGAATAGACAAAAACATGTAACAGAAGCAAAGTTTTATCTTATTCGGCTAAATATTGCTTTTTTTACTTTATGGGATTACCATAACCTGAACGGTCATGTATTATTTCAGAAATCAGAATTGAATAAAGATATTTTTATTATAGTCCATTTTGCTCCATTTTGCAAGAGTGCAATTTGTTCTGTTTTATACTTTTTTATATCAGAGCATGTTTGAAAAAAAGTTTTCTGCAAGATATGTATCACGATTTGCGGGATGATTTTTTAAACACTCTCCATAGGGAAGGAGGTACCCCACATGAAATTTCAGCGTATTCAGGATTTACGCACAGATGCTGATCTGTCCCAGAAACAGCTTAGCGAAATTCTTCACATCAGCCAGCGTTCCTATTCACACTATGAAACCGGATCACGTAACATTCCTGTCGAAATGTTGATCAGACTGGCAAATTATTATGACATAAGTGTTGACTATCTGGTAGGGCGCACTGACAAAAAAGAGATGAATAAATAAAAAGCAAAAAGGATTCCTGTAACTTCTGATGTTACCTGAATCCTTTTGTTTTTCTTTTGCTTTTTCATGACTGTAGATCATATTCACAGTCAATATTTTTCTTATGTAGCTTCCCGTTATCCTCTGATCATAACACCATCTACGGAAGGGTGAACTTTAGCGCCTTCCGCTTTCGTTTTTGTTTTAATCTTCACATACAGAATCCCGTTATCAAAAGTGAAATAGCCTTTTGCTACATTTCCCAGGGAATCTGTAAAGGAAAATCTTGACGCATTTCCCGCTACGGATTTCTTTACCGTAGCTTCACAGGTGGCTGTTTTTTTCTTATTGGTCTGCGAATAAGTAAATGTAACCGACTTCTGGCTTAGTTTCGTAATCTCGATCACAACCCTGCCATTCTTACTGTGCCAGCTTCCCAGATAATCATCCGGGTCAAAAACATAGGCTCTTTCCAACACAGGTGTCGGCGTTACCGTAGGAATTGGTGTCGGAATCGGGGTTGGCGTAGCTGCCGGTGTAGGTGTTACAGTTGGAACACTTTCCAGTGCCGCGATTGCTTCTGCCTTGCGCTGCTGCCTGTCCTCATTCTCCCGCTGACGAATCAACAGAATACCTGCAAGTATAAGCAGGACAAACAAGATGATCACAAATATCAGAAGCTTCTTAAGCCTTCTTTTCTTTTTGTTCCTTTTCTGATTGTTTACTACCGACAAATTCTACGTCTCCTCTTTTTTGTACTTCTATATCGTATTTACTTTCTATCTACATTTCCAGTTATCATTCTATGCAGAAATATTGTAACTATTCAGTACCTTCACAGTTACGAAATATTATTCTTTTCCATCCCAGCAATAAGTACAGAGTTTGCATGGAGAGATTCCGATAGAAGCCTTCAGATCGTCAAGTCTGTGGAATTTCAGGGATGTAAAGTTCAGTTCCTTACGGATCTCTTCCAACATTTCTTTGTAATTAGTTGAATTCGGATCTGCGTAGTCTGCCAGTGTCCTATCACTGACATTCTCTCCCTCACGTTTCGCGATCACACGTCTTGTGATCAGATCCATCTCTGATTTGGAACGTGAGAAGTTCAGATATTTACATCCATACAGAAGCGGCGGGCATGCAGGACGGATATGTACTTCCTTTGCACCATTTCTGTAAAGGAATTCTGTTGTTTCTCTTAACTGTGTTCCACGTACGATAGAATCATCGATCATAAGAAGGCTCTTATCTTTGATCAGACGGTGTACCGGAATCAGTTTCATTCTGGCAATCAGATTTCTCTGGCTCTGCTGAGTAGGCATGAAAGATCTCGGCCAGGTTGGTGTATATTTAATAAACGGGCGGGCAAAAGGTACGCCTGACTGGTTCGCATATCCGATGGCATGTGCAATACCAGAATCCGGAACTCCGGCTACGATATCCGGGTTTACTTCGCCTTTGTCACGTTTTGCCAGCATATCACCACAGTGATAACGCATTTCTTCTACATTAACGCCTTCATAAGTTGAAGTCGGATATCCGTAATATACCCACAGGAAAGAACAGATACGCATCTCTTCGCCAGGCTTCTGCAGAGTTTCCACTCCATCCGGAGTCACTGCAACGATCTCGCCAGGTCCCAGTTCTTTCAGGTCTTCATATCCTAAATTCAGATATGCAAAGCTTTCAAAGGATACACAGCAGGCATCTTCTTTCTTGCCTATGATCAACGGAGTTCTTCCCAGACGGTCACGTGCTGCCAGCAATCCCTTAGGTGTCAGGATCAGCATCGTCATAGAACCTTCGATTACTTCCTGCGCATAACGAATTCCTTCGATCATGTTATCCTTCTGGTTGATCAGGGCAGCTACCATTTCTGTAGGGTTGACACTTCCACCGCTCATTTCCAGGAAATGTGTACATCCATTCTTGAAACAGGTTGCGATCAGTTCATCCATGTTGTTGATCTTTCCAACTGTAGTGATTGCAAAATTTCCCAGATGGGAACGTACCAGCAACGGCTGTGGCTCATTATCTGAAATACATCCGATTCCTAAATTTCCTTCCATCTCACCGATATCACCGTCAAACTTTGTTCTGAATGGTGCGTTCTCGATATTGTGGATCACACGGTCAAAGCCACGTTTCGAATCATATACCGCCATACCGCCTCTGCGTGTTCCCAGATGGGAATGATAATCAATTCCGAAGAAAAGGTCCAGAACGCAGCTGGACTTTGATGCTACTCCAAAAATTCCACCCATTATCGTATTCTCCTTTTGTCCATCATCTCAGGGCATATCTGCCCGCCTCATAATATTTGTTTATCGTTACTGTTTATCACACAACACTACTCATTATATAGAACACAATTTTATAAGTAAAGAGTTTTATCGCCTGTAAAACCAACCTCTTTTTGGCGTTTGCTTACAAATTTTGGATATTTTTATTCTAAAATCTATCCGCCTGGTTCTTATTTTTTCTCTTTGATAGTACCTTTTCTGTATGCATCCAGAAGCTGGATCAGTTCCTGAATTCTCTCTTTTAACGCATGACCGGTATCTGTATCACCTACCAGCTGACGTCTTGACATGTAGCTGACTGCTACACGATTTGATACGATATCTGTCTCTTTTGCTACCGCATCTGCTTTGGAAGTAAATGGCTCGTGAGCTGTAAGATTTAATCCATAAGAATTATAAATCAGTGTATATCCTGCAATACCTGTAACTTTTCTGTATGCCTTGGAGAAGCCTCCGTCAATAACGATAACCTTGCCATTGCATTTGACCGGGCTTTCTCCCTCACTCTGATGTACAGGTACATGACCATTGATAATATGGCCCTTCTCCGGATCCAGACCAAATTCACGCAGCATATTATCAACTACTTCTTCATTCTCCCAGAGTCGGTAATATGCATTCTTTTTCTCCTCATGTGTGGACGGATCTTCTATAAAATAACGCTCAAAAGTACTCATCTTACTCTTGCCAAACAACGGAGAATTCGGTGCTGCCCAGATATACCACATGATATCCCGGCCTTTCTTCTGCTCATCTTTTCCTACAGAATAAAAAGCTCTGCGTACATAGGCTTCCAGCACATCATACAATTCTTTTCCTTTATAGCTTTTCCCATAAATCTGTACTTCACGGAAGGTTCCATCCTCATTTAACGGAATACTTCCATGAAACAGAAGATTCCCATTATATACTGTATAAAGGCCTCCTTTATCCAGTAACAGCCGGATATGATTCTGCAGCTTCTCGCAGTTTCTGAATGCAGAAGACAGCTTGTCCATAACCTCTTTTTCCCCGTCTGTAAGCTCATACGGATGCTTCCAGTCAATCGTCGGGAAGTTTCTGTCCCGGAGAGGATATTCTTTTCCATCCGGCAGGATGATTGTTCCTTTTTCAGGATTGATTCTATGTAAAAGTGCCCTGTCTTCCATCTGGAATTCTTTATGCTTTCGCACCAGTTTTCCTTCTAATTTAAACTGGATCACTGCAATCGCTTTGTGCATTTTTTTGCCAAGTTCTTCTTCCAGAACATTGTAATTTGAAGCGCCTTTCATGGCAAAAATATCACATGGATCATCCTTATATGCTTCCATGACAAAGGTTGCAAGTGGCAGCATATTGATACCGTATCCATCTTCCAGAATATCCAGATTTCCATAACGGATGCTGTTTCTCACTACCGTTGCAATACATGCTTTCTGACCTGCTGCCGCACCCATCCAGACTACATCATGGTTACCCCACTGGATGTCCAGGGAATGGTACTGCATCAGACGGTCCATGATAAAATGTGGTGCCGGGCCTCTGTCGTAAATATCCCCCAGGATATGCAGGTGATCTACGACAAGACGCTGAATCAGTTCTGCAAGTGCAATGATAAAGTTCTCTGCACTGCCGATTTCAATAATGGTATTTACAATGGCATCATAATAAGCTTCTTTATCCAGGACCTCCGCTTTCTCTGTGATCAGCTCTTCGATCACATATGCATAGTCTGCCGGAAGCGCTTTTCTTACTTTTGATCTGGTATATTTGGAAGCTGTTGTCTTACATATTTCAATCAGACGATACAGAGTAATCTTGTACCAGTTTTCCACATCATCCTCTGTTTCCTTTACCAGATCCATCTTCTCTCTTGGATAATAAATCAGTGTCGCCAGAGAGCGTTTGTCATTATTTCCAAGCGTATGTCCGAATACATCATCTATTTTCTTTCGCACTGCACCGGAACCGTTTCGCAATACATGTGAAAATGCCTGATACTCTCCATGAAGATCGGACATAAAGTGTTCCGTTCCCTTTGGAAGGTTCAGAATCGACTGGAGATTAATAATCTCCGTAGATGCTTTTCCAATTGTAGGATAAATTTCTGCAAGTCTCTGTAAATATCTAAGCTCCTCTTTCTTCATATCCATCTCCTTATATCTTCTATCTCATCCCGTAAAATCAAACAGTGACATCTGGTTCGACTGCGGAATATCTCCAAATAATTTCAGATCATCCATCAGATCAATAACTGTCTTGCTGACTTTAGTTCTGTCGCGGAAGTCGTCTTTTGACAGGAATTTGCCTTGTTTTGCGGCATCTACAACGGCATCTGCGGCCTTATCTCCGAGTCCGTCAATGGTCGCAAGTGATGGCATCAGTTTTCCGTCCACAATCTGGAATCGCTGCGCTTTTGCAGTGTAAAGATCGATTGGAACGAACTCAAAACCTCTTGCATACATCTCCTGCACGATACGCATATCCTTCAGGGTATCCTGCTCTTTCTTAGATGCAGCATCGCCTTTCTTACGGATTTCTGCCATATAATATTCCAGACGTTCCTTACCCATGCACATCAGTTCATAGGAAAAAGCTGTCGCACGGATACTAAAGTATGCCGCATAATAAGCCAGCGGCTGAAATACCTTATACCACGCAATTCGGTATGCCATCATAACGTAAGCCGCCGCATGGGCTTTCGGGAACATGTACTTGATCAGCTTACAGGACCAGATATACCAGTCCGGTACATCATGTTCCTTCATCGTTGTGATCCACTCATCACGCAGGCCTTTTCCCTTACGGACACTCTCCATAATGGTAAATGCAAGACCACTTTCCACACCTTTTCCGATCAGATAGATCATGATATCATCTCGGGTACAGATGGCAGTAGAAATTGTAGCCGTGCCATTCTGGATCAGTACCTGCGCATTTCCAAGCCATACATCTGTACCGTGGGAAAGTCCTGCAATACGAATCAGGTCTGAAAAGTATTTCGGCTTGGTATCGATAAGCATCTGCATGGCAAAGTCTGTACCGAATTCCGGGATTCCCAGGCATCCAAGCTTACATCCACCAATATCCTCCGGCTCGATTTTCAATGCTTTCGTGCTTGCAAATAATGACATGACATCCCTCTGATCCAGCGGAACATCCCTCGCACTGATGCCTGTCAGATCCTCCAGCATTCGGATCATGGTCGGATCATCGTGTCCCAGTATATCAAGCTTCAGCAGGTTTCCATCAATGGAATGATAATCAAAATGAGTGGTGATAATATCACTGTTTACGTCATTCGCAGGATGCTGGACAGGTGTAAATTTCTCGATTTCCTCTCCCACCGGAAGTACAATGATACCTCCCGGATGCTGTCCTGTGGTACGGCGGACTCCTGTGCACCCCTGCACGATACGGTTAATCTCACAGTAACGTTTATGCACGCCGCGTTCCTCAAAATAATTCTTCACATAACCGAATGCCGTTTTCTCTGCCAGTGTACCGATAGTTCCAGCTTTAAACGTCTGTCCTTTACCGAAAATAACCTCTGTATATCGATGTGCATTTGCCTGATATTCTCCTGAGAAATTAAGGTCAATATCAGGCTCCTTATCTCCCTTGAATCCAAGGAATGTTTCAAAAGGAATATCAAATCCCTCTTTCTTCATTTTTGTCCCACATTTCGGACAGATTTTATCAGGCATATCGCACCCTGCCATACCTGCATATTGCTTTACTTCCGGCGAATCGAAATCACTGTATTTACAATCCGGATTCGGACATAAGTAATGCGGCGGCAGAGGATTTACCTCTGTGATACCGGACATTGTAGCCGCCAGGGAAGATCCTACTGATCCTCGCGAACCTACCAGATATCCGTCCTCATTAGACTTCCACACCAGTTTCTGTGCGATAATATACATTACGGCGTAACCATTCGAAATAATAGAGTTCAGTTCTCTATCCAGACGGCTTTCCACGATCTCCGGCAGGGGATCTCCGTACATTTCATGTGCCTTTGTGAAGCAGATATTCTTCAGATCCTGGTCGGAATTTTCAATGACCGGTGGGAATTTATCCGGATGGATCGGGGAAATTTTCTCGATCATATCCGCAATCTTATTGGTGTTCGTAATGACAACTTCCTCAGCTTTCTCACTTCCCAGATAGGAGAATTCCTCCAGCATTTCTTCCGTAGTACGCAGATATAATGGTGCCTGTTCATCCGCATCCGAGAAACCATTTCCAGCCATAATAATACGTCGGTATACCTCGTCCTGAGGATCCATAAAGTGCACATCACAAGTAGCTACAACAGGTTTCTTAAACTGCTCTCCAAGCTTGACGATCTTTCTGTTTATCTCTTTTAAATCTTCCTCAGAATTGATCATATCATGCTTGTCATCCGCGATCATAAATTTATTATTTCCAAGCGGCTGAATTTCCAGATAGTCATAAAAATTAACCAGTCTGGCAATCTCCGTATCCGGTGCATTTCGCAGTATTGCCTGATACAGCTCTCCTGCCTCGCAGGCACTTCCCACCAGAAGACCATCCCTATGCTCTTCCAGCACACTCTTCGGTACACGAGGACGTCTGTGATAATATTTCAGATGAGACTGGCTTACCAGTTTATACAGATTAATACGTCCCGTCTCATTTCTGGCAAAAATAATCGCGTGGTAAGTTGGTAACTTCTTAATAGTATTGGCCGATACCGCTCCCTGTTTATTCATCTCATCCACATCAAGAATATCTCTGTCCGCCAGCATTTTGACAAATTTTACAAAAATCTCTGCTGTACATGCGGCATCGTCTACTGCACGATGATGATTCTCCAGTGAAACACCTACTGCTTTTGCAACCGTATCCAGCTTAAATCTGTTCAATGCAGGCAACAGGAAACGCGCCATTCCGACCGTATCCACGTAAGTAAAATCATGCTTGATTCCCAGTCTGTCACAGTTTTTCATAATGAATCCCATGTCAAAGTCCGCATTATGTGCAACCATTACCGCCCCCTTGCTGAATTCAAGGAATTTTGGCAGAATTTCTTCGATTGTCGGCGCATCCATTACCATGCTGTCATTAATGCTTGTAAGCTGTTCAATACGGAACGGGATCGGTACTTTTGGGTTTACAAACGTGGAAAAACGATCGGTAATCTCTCCGTTCTCTACCAGTACCGCGCCAATCTCAATAATCTGACAGGTCAGAGAAGAGAAGCCTGTTGTCTCAATATCAAAGACTACAAATCTTCCATCCAGTTTCTGTCCTTTTCCATTTGTCACCATACCCTTTAAGTCATCTACAAGGTAAGCTTCCATACCATACAGAACCTTGAAATCAGAGTCCTTCGGCACACATCCGCCCCATGCATCGAAGCAGTGATTTGCCTCGGGAAATGCCTGAACGACACCATGGTCTGTGATGGCAATGGCAGGATGTCCCCACTCATAGGCACGTTTTACCAGAGATTTGGCATCTGTGACACCATCCATATCGCTCATCTTCGTATGGCAGTGAAGTTCAACTCTTTTCTGAGGAGTGGTATCCACCCTGGCTGTGGTAAAGTTGGCAATCTTTTTGATTCCCGCGATAGACGCAATCGTCAGTTCACTGTCAAATCTGTCCACAGTCGTTACACCGCGAAACTTCAGAAATGCACCTTTCTTTACATGCTCTGTGACTTCCGGAACCTGCTCGTTTCGAAGGAACATCTTCACTACAATACTGTCAGTAAAGTCTGTGATCGGGAAAATCAGAATCGTCTTTTCATTTCGAATCTCTCTGGCTTCAACATCCATAACCTGTCCGCGGACAATGACCTCGCCCATCTCACCGGTGATTGTTTCAAGGGCAACTGGTTCGCCTTCAAAATCTCTTCCATAGATAACATCCGGATTGCTGTCTCGTCTGAATCCACCGCGGAAATCACCTTTTTTATTGTCTTTTCGATCAGCAAATGCAGACTTTTTGTCCTTCTTTTCCTGCTGTGATTTATCTGCTTTCTTCTCTGCCTTTTTTTCCGTTGTTTCACTTTCTTCAGTCTGTGAACTCTCCTCCGTTTTGGCATTCATCTTTGCATGACGAATTACGTTCTCTACTTCCTGAGCAATCTGAACTGCTGCATTCTTACGGTATTTGCTCTCCTGCGTTTCTGTAAACTCCAGCTCCACTTTCAAATCCATCCCGCATCTCTCGCAGAAAACTTTCTGCAGATATTCGATCAGAATCTCGCTTTTTTCTCTGGCTATTACCGAGTCAGGAAGAATCATATGAAGATCATTTGCACCCGGAAAAGTAATCTGTGCCTGCTTGAACATGTTATATTCCAGCATATTGTAATTGCGCAGTTCCAGTTCCATACTGGATCGGTATGTGTCCAGGAAATTCTGTGGCGTGTACTGCCCTGATAAATGAAACTTCTCTATTACGGTAACCGTAACGCCCAGTCCTGCAAAAATCTGCCTCTCTATCTGCTCTTCCAGGGCAAAAATATGCTTCTTATGAATCCAGCGTTCACTTTTTATATATACCCAGATATGAGTCTTGGAAGGATTGCAGGAAACTCTGGTTACAAACACCATGTCCAACAGCTCTTCCAGTTCTTTTTTCACTTTTAAATTGGGAAATACGTCAAAAAAATCTTTTTCCAAAATAGAATCTCCTCTTTATATAAATGAAGCAAAGATAATCTCTGCTTCATTGCAAAGATTATTTTTTCCAGTTTAAAAGTTCCTCCCGCAAGGTATCCAAAAGCTCCTCTTCCGGAACCTTTTTAATGATCTCGCCATGTTTGATCAGAAGTCCGACACCAACACCGCCTGCAATTCCGATATCTGCTTCTTTTGCTTCTCCAGGTCCGTTTACCACACATCCCATAACCGCTACTTTAATATCAAGCGGGATATCCTGCACCATAGTTTCTACCTTGTTTGCAAGACCGATCAGATCAATCTGTGTACGTCCGCAGGTTGGACATGACACGACTTCCACGCCGCCTTTGCGAAGTCCAAGTGTCTTCAGGATACGTTTTGCTGACTTGATTTCTTCCAGAGGTGCGCCTGTAAGGGAAACCCGGATGGTATCACCGATTCCCTGATTCAGAATGATTCCCAGACCGATCGCTGATTTGATATTTCCGGAATACAGAGTTCCTGCTTCTGTGATTCCTACATGAAGTGGATAGTTTGTTTTTTCTGCGATCAGTTCATGTGCTTTTGCACACATGAGAACGTCTGAAGATTTAATACTGATGACAAGATTATCATAGCCTAATTCCTCGATAATGTGTACTTTATCCAGCGCACTCTCAACCAGTCCTTCTGCTGTAACACCATGATATTTTTCCACAAGCTCCTTCTCCAGCGAGCCACTGTTTACACCGACACGGATTGGGATGTTGCGTTCCTTCGCCACATCAACGACTGCTTTAATACGCTCTGTATTTCCGATATTTCCCGGATTGATGCGTATTTTATCCGCTCCGTTTTCCATCGCTGCGATAGCCAGACGATAGTCGAAATGAATATCTGCTACCAGTGGAATATGAATCTGTTTCTTGATTTCTTTTAACGCTTTTGCAGCTTCCATAGTAGGTACTGCGCAACGAATAATGTCGCATCCTGCCTGCTCCAGCGCAAGGATCTGTGCTACAGTCTGCTCTACGTCTTCTGTCTTTGTGTTCGTCATGGACTGGATTAAAACAGGGTTACCACCACCGATTTTTTTGTCTCCGACCCGGATGACTTTTGTATGATCTCTGTACATAATTACCTCTTTATTCTTTCCTATAATAATCTCACAGAATGCTCCATTCTATCCAGTCTGGCATCGGTAAGATTCTGCAGAGCCGGAGATTAAGTGCATTATTCTCTGAAATTACTATAAACATCTTCTACCAGAAGCAGGAGCGGCCGAGTTCCCGGCAGCTCCCGCCCAATTTTCGTTATCCGTAACTATTCAGCTCCCTCACAAAATAATAGACTACTGAAATATATACAATCATTTATCTACTGTCTGATTTCCAGAAGTTTCCGCTTCAGTTCATCTTCCATGCGGCGCATTTCTGACTCTGCCGCCTGCCTCTTCTGGCGTCCTTCCATCTGGATGCGCATTACATCATCCAGTGTCTGAATCAGATCTGCATTTGTTTTCTGAAGTGTCTCAAGGTCAACAATCCCTCTTTCAGATTCCTTCGCTATCTCAACCGTTGCCGTATGAAGCATCTCTGCGTTTTTCCTGAGAAGTTCATTTGTAATATCTGTCACCTGTCTCTGCGCCTGTGTCGCTTCTGCAGAATGAGCGATTCCAAGTGCAAGCACCATCTGGCTCTTCCATAACGGAATCGTATTTACGATTGTTGTCTGGATTTTCTCTACCATTACGGTATCATTATTCTGAATCAGACGGATCTGCGGTGCTGTCTGCATGGCAATCGTACGGGTAAGCTCCAGATCATGCAGCTTCTTCTCAAAACGATTGCATTTCTCATCCAGATCCCTTGCTGCCTGTGCATCCTCAGGAAGTCCGCTCATCATCGCCTTATTTTTCAGCTCTGCAAGTTTTCCGTTTCTGGTTTCTTCCAGTTTCTTTTTGCCAGCAAGGATATACATGGTAAGTTCTTTAAAGTAATTCAGGTTCTGCTCATACATCTTGTCCAGCATAGCGGAATCCTTCAGCAGACGCACCTGATGCTGCTGAAGGGAATCTGTGATTTTCTCAATGCTGACCTCTGCCTTGTCATATTTGTTCTTCAGATTCTCAATCTTAGAAGACTGTTTCTTAAAGAATCCGAAAAATCTGCCGCCATCATCCTGCGCATCAAAATCTCTTAATTCTCCAACCACATTTGTGATCAGATCTCCGATTTCTCCCAGATCCTGCATCTTCACGTTCTCTAATGCAGTGTCTGAGAAATCTGCCATCTTCTTCTGTGTTCCGGCACCATACTGAAGAATCTGGTTTGTGTTCTCAATATCGATTTTTGCTGCAAATTCATTTACCATCTGCTGCTCTGCCGGTGTCAGTGCCGGAGCTTCTTCTTTTGGCTGTGGCTGCTCCACTTTTACAGGCTCCTCTTTTTTCTCGAATTCCCCAAGATCTGGTTCCAGTGTTAATGATGGTCCTTCCATTTCAAAATCTTTAAATTCTTCTCCCATGGCATCTCCTTTTTTATCAGGCTTTTTTCAGGTTTTTCTCATATTTTCGGTAATTCTGATTCTTATCCTTTCCTAAACCTGCTGTTTTTGTTTTATAGCGTTTCATGGTTATCAGTTCTTCTTCATTTTTGCAAAATCATCATCTGTCAGGCCTTCCTGCGCCAGCAATGTATGCAGCACGGAAATATCACTTGACACATCCCATGCAGTGTCCTGAAAAACAGAATCCAGAAGTTTCTCAAATGCCTGGTTAAGCATATCCAATGTATCCTCTATTTCCTTCTTGGATGACTGGATGTTCTCTCCCTGAACAGGCTGCTGATCCATTTCCTCATAGGCATCCAGTAATTTCACTGTCATAGGCAGATAATAATTCATCAGTTTTTTCAGATCCGGAATAATCTCCGGATGCTTTTCGGCACGTTCAAAAATCTTCTCCACGATTAGTTCCATTCTGGATATCTTAGCTGAGATTTCCACTCCCGGAATGGCATCATTACTCTTATGAATCTTATCCAGAAATTCATTTCCTCTGTCCAGTACTTCCTGCACTTCAGGAGATGTATTCTCTCTGTTTCTCTCCTGCTCTTCCTGACGTCTCTTTTCTTCCTGCTGCTTCTGCTCAAGTGCTTTCTGCGTCTGAGTGTATTGCTGATAAGTCTCATTACTTGTGATCAGGCAGGTCTCCTGTGCATCAATATGTCCCTGACGGAACCACCCGTCATCGATCATTTTCTTAATATCTTTCTTTACAAATTTCACCGGCTTATTTACCGCAACAGAAAGCTGTTCAAAATTGCAATAGGTATGCACTCCCAGCGTACCGATATATTTTTGAAAACGTTCCAGCTTTCCAAGCTTCTTAAGTCCTCCGGCAAGAAGACCTGCACCGGTCAGTGCTCCGGCCGCCATAAAGCATGTACCGCCAAACACAAGTGAACTCATATGTCCAACCGCACCGAAAATAGCCAGAACCAATGTTCCTAGTCCCATACCACTTGCAAGAATACCACCTGAGACAGAAAGCATCAGACCTTTCATTCTTCCGCCGGTGTTCTTCTCATACAGAGTCAGCATTCGTTCTTTTGCTTTCTCATTTTCCAGTCTTTTTTGTTCCTCTTGTTCACGTTCCCGTCTGCGCCGTTCTTCAAATTCTTTTGTCTTATTCTGATATGTTCCTTGATTCTGTGAACCAAATACGCTGTTCAGACCATTCCTGATTGCTTCACTTCCGGAATCTACTGCGGAATTTACTGCATTGTTTACAGTCTGTCCCACTGTCTGTTTGATATCCTCTGTCATCTGCCGGTAATCTTTAGTGGAAACTGCTGTGTCTATGATTTTTTTTATCTTGTCCCCAAGCTCGCCTAATTCGTCAAAATTTTCGCTCATGTTTTCCTCCATTTTTCTATTCCATATTATAGCGAAATACCTTGTAAAAAACAAGACTTTCGCCTGTCAGTCATCTAAAAAGAAAAATAGAAGTTACTGTTCACTCCGTTCACAGCAACACGCTTCGCGATGCACAGAATTTATGCTAATCGCATAAATTCGCGCGGTATGTCTCGGGATTTTGGCATATTCATGCCAAAACACCTCGCGGAATAGTGGAGTGTGAACAGTAACAAATAGAACGTATAAATTTACTTATACGTTCACGACCACTGATCCGGTAATATTCCTTTGTCTGTTCATACATCCCTTTGTCTGTGTTTATACTGCCGGACTTTCGATTTTTTACATTTTTTTCTTAATTTTCTGGCAAAATTGGAATTTCCCCATTGAACTTAGCAAGCAAAAGTTTTACAATGGTAAAGAGATAAACAGTAATCACACCTGAAATACTGTAAATATGTGTGAACGGAGGAAAGATTCATTATGGAAAAAAAGAATATCGACTGGAGCAGCCTTGGCTTCGGTTATGTACAGACTGATTATCGTTATGTATCAAAATTTAAAGATGGTGCATGGGATGCCGGTGAACTTACAACTGATCCTAATGTAACACTCAACGAATGTGCAGGTGTTTTCCAGTATGCACAGACTGCTTTCGAAGGAATGAAAGCTTACACAACAGAAGACGGACGTATCGTTACTTTCCGTCCTGACTTAAATGCAGAACGTATGGCAAACTCCGCAAAGAGACTGGAAATGCCAGTATTCCCGGAAGATCGTTTCGTTGATGCCATCGTACAGACAGTAAAAGCTAACGCAGCATATGTTCCACCATATGGCTCAGGTGCTACTTTATATGTCCGTCCGTATATGATGGGTACAAACCCGGTTATCGGTGTTAAACCTGCTGATGAATACATGTTCCGTGTATTCACTACACCTGTAGGACCATACTTCAAAGGCGGCGCTAAGCCAATCACAATCCGTGTCAGCGATTTCGACCGTGCTGCACCTCATGGAACAGGTCATATCAAAGCTGGTCTTAACTATGCAATGAGCTTACATGCAATCGTAGATGCTCACAAGAACGGATTCGATGAGAACATGTATCTTGATGCAGCTACACGTACAAAAGTAGAAGAAACAGGTGGTGCTAACTTTATCTTCGTTACTAAAGATGGTAAAGTTGTAACACCAAAGTCCGATAGTATCCTTCCTTCTATCACACGTCGTTCCTTAATCTATGTTGCTAAGGAATATCTTGGATTAGAAGCAGAAGAAAGAGAAGTATACTTCGACGAAGTAAAAGATTTCGCTGAATGTGGTCTCTGCGGTACTGCTGCAGTTATCTCTCCTGTTGGAAAGATCGTTGACCATGGCAAAGAAATCTGCTTCCCAAGCGGAATGGAGAAAATGGGTCCGGTTATCCAGAAACTCTATGATACATTAACTGGAATCCAGATGGGACGTATTCAGGCTCCTGAAGGATGGTTAAAAGTTATCGAATAATTTTTTCTGTAAATAGCAAATCCTGCAGAACACCGTTTCTTGTTTCTGCAGGATTTTTTATTTAAACGTTTCTTTTGTCTCTCAAAACCGGCTATTCTGATTTTCTTTTCCTGGCTTGCTCGTTATTGCCGTCAATCTTTTATTTTCTGTCTTATTTCTTTCTCTCATACTTCACAAACTGGTATTCCAGGTCAAAATATGTCTGCTCATCGCTCTCTGCTGTGATCTCCCATTCATCGTCTTCATCCAGATTCGGGAAGTGGCTGTCTGCTTCATAGGCAAAGTCAATCTTTGTAACGTGTGCCACATCACAGTATGGAAGCATCTGTTCATAAATGCTGTCACCGCCAATGCAGTAAACATCTTCTGTCGGATATTTCTTTATTTCTTCCAGTGCTTCTTCAATGCTGTGTACTACAATTGCGCCTTTGGCATCATAATCTTTATTTTTTGTGATTACGATATTAGTTCTGTTTTTCAGTGGCAGTCCATTCGGGAAGCTTTCCAGAGTTTTTCTTCCCATCACTACTACTTTTCCACTTGTTTCTTCGCGAAACATCTTCATATCTGCCGGAATGCTTACAAGAAGCTTGTTATCCTTACCGATTCCCCAATTCTGATCTGCTGCTACAATAACATTCATTATAAATTTTCCTCTCTTACTTATTCTTCTATAGTTTCGTTCTTTTAAAGGTATTTGCTCCAGTACTGTAAGCTATCTAATAAATAAAACTACTATCTCTTTGTATTTCATAAATCAGCAACAAAATTAAATAGCCACCGGGATATTCTTGATCTGCGGCCATGTCTCATAGTTCTCTACAATCAGATCATCCGTTGTAAACTGATAGAAGTCCTTCACCTCCGGATTAAGTTTAACGATTGGTGCCGGATAAGGTTTTCTCTTGATCATTTCTTTTACCACAGGAATGTGACGGTCATAGATATGGCAGTCAGCAACCACATGAAGCAGTTCTCCAGCTTCCATATCACATACCTGTGCGATCATCATAAGCAGAATTGCATACTGGCAGACATTCCAGTTATTTGCTGTAAGAATATCCTGAGAACGCTGATTGAGGATTGCATTCAATGTCAGTTTCTCATTTTCCGGTGTCTGAGTTACATTAAATGTCATAGAGTATGCACATGGATACAGGTTCATCTCGTGAAGATCCTGATGCACATAAATATTTGTCATAATTCTACGGCTGAATGGATTGTTTTTCAGATCATAGATGACTCTGTCTACCTGATCCATCATGCCTTCTTTATACTGATGTTTCACTCCAAGCTGATATCCGTATGCTTTACCGATAGAACCGTTTTCATCTGCCCAGCTATCCCAGATATGGCTGTGAAGCTCATGAATGTTATTGGATTTCTTCTGCCAAATCCAGAGAATCTCATCCATAGCACTCTTTAATGCAGTACGTCTAAGTGTCATGGCCGGAAATTCTTTTCGAAGGTCATATCGGTTTACCACACCAAATTTCTTAATTGTGTAGGCAGGTGTTCCGTCCTCCCACACCGGGCGGACCTTCTCTCCTTCTGTGCTCGTACCATTCTCCAGGATATCCTGGCACATTTTTATAAATACATCATCTGCGTAACTCATTATTTTCTACTCTCTCGCTTTCTTATTTTTTATATTCTTCTATTATACAAGTATGTTCCCTTGTTTTTTTATTATAGTTGACACCTACCATCAAAAGATTACCTTTATATTCTTCCAGACTGGCGCAATATTCCTTATTTTTTATCTGGGAAATTGCACCCTCTGCGCTTTTATTCCATTTCAACTCCACAACCATTGCCGGTTTATCCGGAAATTTTTTTCTTGGAATAAATACAATATCTGCAAATCCTTTCCCACCAGCCAGTTCTCTGTGCATTGTATAAAAATTGCGGGCCGCATAGAGTGCCAGTGAAATCGTGTAGCTTAATGCATTTTCATCATTATATTGAAGATGTGATGTCTCAAAATGAGCCTCTTTTATCCCTTGTGCAACCTGCTTTGGTCTCATTTGCCAGATTGCCTTTAAGGTGTCCGCTGAATTTTTCAGTGCTTTTGATACTTCGCCCCAGTCAGCAACCGAAACCGTATTAACATATTCCTCACGTATTTCTGCATTTGGAATTGATACACACCGATTTTCATAATCATATGTCAGATATCCCAAATGCACCAATAATGTAAGAACATCATCCTCATTTCTGAACGTTGTCATATCATTTGTAAAGCTTCCCGTATTCACCGGAATACTCTCACCTGCAATCATACTTAATACATCATCCTTCAAACCCTCAAAATTCATTTCTATATAAACTTTCAAAGCCTCAAAGGTCTCTGTCTGATTCCAGTAATTTCCAATCTCACCCAGTCTCATGCTGCTCACAACAGAGCGTGGACTATATACAGAGGCAACTCCCTTAAATGAATAGCCATCATACCAGTTTTTTATCTCTTCCATATCCATCTGGTACTTTGCACACAACGCCTGAACTTCACCCTCAGTAAATCCCACATACTCACCCAGAGGTCCTGGATTCAACATAGAAAATTCATCAAACATATTCAAAGCAGAATGTGTTCCGTACTTCTTAACAGGAAGAATACCTGTCATATAAGCCAAATGAATATAGCCTTTATCCTTTAGCAAATCCCGTAAAAAGTCAAGATATTTCTCCTGTGCTTCTTTATCCTGCTTATACTCACGAAAAATACAATCCCATTCATCAATAATAATCACAAAAGGACATCTGCTGTAAGCATAGACATCCTGCATAGATTCAATCAAGTCATTTTCATCAAAAAAATCCACGTCCGGATAAGCACTTCTCAGCTCTCGCAATACAATTTTCCTGACTCGTTCCATTAGCTCCTGAATATTATTACTGCGACTCAAAAAATCCTGCATATTCAAAAAAATCGTATCATATTTATTGAGATATTTTTCAAAATCTGTGTCTTTTGCAATTTTAAGATTAGAAAATAACTCTTTTGAATCGCACCCTTTACTGTAATATGCTGTCAGCATATTTGCAGCCATAGACTTTCCGAAACGTCTTGGTCTGCTGACACATATGTTCTTCTGTAAAGTGTGTAAAACAGAATTTGTATACCGTATCAAACCCGTCTTATCTACATAAATATCAGAATTGAGTGCTTCCTGAAATTTGGAGTTATCCGGATTCAAATAATTTCCCATTTAATCCCCCTCTTTTTCATGCAACAGCCACAGTCTCTTCTCCAGACATCTGAATTCTACCCTTGTTACATCTCCGCAATATTCTCCATCTGCATGAAGAACCATTGGTTTATCAAGCAGCACTCGAAACCCGTTTTCTTCCCTGATATTAAATCCATTGATTCTCTCCTGTTTCGCCGCCACCAGAAATGGAAGAAGGAAAAATGTCTGCCATTTGGCAATACCTGAAGCGCTACTCAAAGACAGTCTGCCATCCTCCGGTGAAGCTTCTGGTGCCATCGGGACACCACCACCTTCTGCCGGCAGATTCATGGCAGCTGCGAAGATCATTTTCGGCAGGATAAATCCACCATGTTCCGTTATCACTTTTGCATTTGCAGTTTCCATTGTAAAAAGTGACTGCACCGTTAATGCAAGATATGTAAGTTTTCCCAGATGGAAGCGGTTTAAAACCTGCTTCAGTCTGGAATGGAGAGCTTTCTTGCACACCAGTGCATCCAGCCCAAGTCCGGCACTGATGCCAAAAATCCGCGGTTTATCACAGCCATCCCAGCTTACCTGTCCAAGATCTATCCTGTAAAGTTCTTCTCCCCGCTGGTCTTTTCTGATACTGGCGCAGATTTGTTTCAGGCTTTCTTTCGGTGTTTTTGGCAATTTTAAGTTTCTGCCAAAATCATTTCCTGAACCTGTCGGAATTACTCCAAGCCGTACTCTGTCAAAATCTGTAATTCCATTCAGAACCTCGTTGAGCGTTCCATCGCCGCCAACTACGATCAGATAAATAGGATCATCACCCTTCATGGAAGAAATCTTCTCTGCCAGCTTCGTCGCATGTCCCTGATATCTGGTTGTATGCGCCACATATTTTATTTTATACCCGCGAAGCAGACGCTGTGTCTCATTCCATACCCGGTGCGCCTGCCCCGTTCCCGCTCCGTTATTTACAATAATCTGTATTCTTCTCATTTTTCCTCACAATTATATCTGTTTTCACTGCCCAAAATATTCTTTATCCAGATACTCTCTGGAAACGCTATAGTATCTATACTATACAATATTTGGCTTCCACATACAAGAGCACAGCCAACCAAAATCCTTGTGATCATCACATATTTATTACTGTTTTCTATTCTATAGCAATTTCCAGGCAAGAAGTCAAAATAATATACAAATCCGTCAAAATATTGAAAGCATTTTTCTCAAAAAGTATTTATAATGTAGGTAGAATATGTTGTGGTGCAATTTCAGCACCACAGCAGTCAATAAAACTTAAACATAAAAACTTATAAAATAAATCATTTCAGGAGGTTTTTACAATGGAAAAAAGATGGTGGAAAGAAAGCGTCGTATATCAGATTTATCCTCGCAGCTTCTGCGACAGCAACGGAGATGGTATCGGTGATCTGAACGGTATCACAAGCAAACTTGACTACTTAAAAGAGCTTGGTGTTGATGTTATCTGGCTCTCTCCTGTTTACAAATCACCGAATGATGATAACGGATACGATATCAGTGATTATCAGGATATCATGGACGAATTCGGAACAATGGAAGACTTCGACCGTATGCTCGCTACAGCTCACGAAAAAGGCATCAAAATTATGATGGACCTTGTTGTAAACCATACTTCTGACGAGCACAAATGGTTTATCGAGAGCCGTAAATCCACAGACAATCCATACAGAGATTACTATATCTGGCGTCCTGCAAAAGAAGACGGCAGCCTTCCGAACAACTGGGGCTCCTGCTTCTCCGGTCCTGCATGGGAATATGATAAAACAACAGATATGTATTTCCTGCATCTGTTCTCTAAAAAGCAGCCAGACCTCAACTGGGACAACCCGGTCGTACGTCAGGAAGTTTTCGACATGATGAACTGGTGGCTGGAAAAAGGTGTTGATGGATTCCGTATGGACGTTATCAGCCTGATCTCCAAAGAGCAGCCGGAACTCCCGGACAAAGAACCTGGAATCAACGGATATGCAACATTTAATGTATCTGCAAACGGTCCTCATGTACATGAATACCTTCAGGAAATGCGTCAGAAAGCATTAAACAATGCAGATACCATCACAGTAGGTGAATGCTCCGGTGTTACTCTCGAAGAAGCAAAGAAATACGCAAGAAGCGACGAAAAAGAACTGAACATGGTATTCCAGTTTGAGCATATGGATGTTGACAGCGATGAAAAAGCCGGCAAATGGACAACCAGAAAAATGGATCTTCGTGACCTCAAAAAAATTCTTACCCGCTGGCAGAAAGGTCTCCAGGACATTGCATGGAACAGCCTTTACTGGGAGAACCACGACCAGCCAAGAAGCGTTTCCCGTTTCGGTAACGACAGCGATGAATACAGAGAAATCTCTGCAAAAATGCTTGCAACCTGTATTCATATGATGCAGGGTACTCCTTACGTATATCAGGGTGAAGAGCTTGGTATGACAAACTGCCCGTTCAACACTCTCGAAAACTTCCGCGACCTCGAAAGCATCAATGCTTTCCACGAATTAACGGAACAGGGCAAAATGACCGAGGAAGAAATGATGGCAGCGATCGGCTACAAAGGTCGTGACAATGCCAGAACTCCAATGCAGTGGGATGACAGTGCCAACGCAGGATTCTCCGGTGCCGATGCTACACCATGGATCATGGTGAACCCGAACTACACTAAGATTAATGCAAAAGACCAGGTAAGCCGCGAGGATTCCGTATTTAAATATTATCAGAAGCTGATCAAACTTCGTCACGAAAGTGATCTGATCGTTTACGGTACCTATGATCTGATTCTTGATGACGATAAAGATATTTACGCTTACATCCGTACACTCGGAGATGAAAAACTCATCGTATATTGCAACTTCAGTGAAAATACCCGCGAAGTAGAACTTCCGGAAGAATTCACAGACGGAAAGATTCTGATTTCCAACTACAACGATGCTAAAGTAAGCGAAAAGATTACTCTCAGACCTTATGAGGCAATCGTAATCCAGAAATAATAAATGATTTTGCTTCTTGTGAAATTACAGTAATTCCCAGATTGCTGTAATTTTCTGAAGAACCGGTGACTGTGAAAATACTGAGCAGTTACTGGAAATATATTTTCTCATATACAGACTCAGAAGGATGCTACCAGATTATTCTGGCGGCATTCTTCTATTTTATCCCCAAGACTTATGAGCAACAGTGACAATTTTTTTGCATTTATTTCAAGTTTTTTTGTGCAATACTTGCGTTTTTGTATATCATTGTGCTAAAATATCCACATAACAGGATATAAGATTTCAAAATACTTTTGCATTTTCACTCTTATATCTACAGACTTTTTTTACATCGGGGTGTTTCAAATGATTACAATCAAAGAAATGGCGGAAATGCTGGGAATCAGTACCACAACGGTATCTAACGTCATTAACGGAAAAACCAGCGAAGTCTCTCAGAAAACTGCCGAAAAAGTCCAGAAGCTTCTGGATGAATATGACTATGTACCTAATATGAGTGCAAAGAACCTTGCGCAGAATCATTCCAGACTGATTGGAATTGTCCTAAAAGGACGCAAAGACAAATACGAAAATATTTTTGCAGATCCATTTCACGGAGAATTGCTTGGTGCCCTGGAGGCAGCGATCCGCGAACATGGATATTATATGATGCTTTATACATCCGAAGACATCAACGAAATCGTCCGCAATGTAGTAAGCTGGAATACCGAGGGACTGATTCTTATCGGTATGCTCCATGATGACTACCTGCGAATCAAGAGTAAATATAAGAATCCTGTTGTCCTCATCGACAGTTATACGCCAAAAAATATTGCCAAATATGTAAATATCGGTCTTGATGATGAGCAGGGTGGATATCTGATGACTAAATATCTTCTGGAGTGCGGTCACCGGAAGATTGCTTTCCTTGCTGATAATATGGAAGGGGTAGATTATGTCCGTTATACCGGTCATCAACGTGCTCTTCAGGAATATAACATAGATGTAGATCTCGACAATCTTATCGTAATCCGTCCATCTAAATATGAACGTCAGGGAAGTATGGAAGAGATTTACGCTGTCGCACACAAATTCACTGCATTTATGTGCTGCTCAGATTATTATGCAGTCACATTGATGAAATATCTCCGCGAAAGGGGCATCCGTTTTCCGGAAGACCTCTCTATCACGGGATTCGATGACAATCTGTATGCACAGGTAGTCTCTCCTCCCCTTACTACGATTCACCAGAATATCTCTCAGCGTGGAACTATGGCTGTCGATTATCTGCTCAGAATGATTGACGGATGGGTCCCAAAGTCTACTAGTATTACACTTCCGGTCAAACTTGTTGTACGTGACAGTGTTAAAATTCTGAATTCCGATAAACAGGATTAATTCATCGCATAACTATACATAAAAAGAACGAAACTCTTTCAAAATGCTTTTCTGGATTTTCGTTCTTTTTTCTCTATATCTATGTACCAAACAAGAATCAATTAACTGCTACATTAGATTCCAAAAACAAAAACAGAGAGCATAGATTGCTCCATGCTCTCCATCATTCTTTCAATTTTATATTGCTTTTTGACTATCTCATTTTCCTTATTACATTTCAATAACAAGGAACTGATAACCCTTCAACTCAATCTTATTTCCATCCATAGCTACATCATCATAGTTATTGATCAGAACTTTCTTGCACTCTCCTGCGAGCTCGATTGTCTGTGGCTCTTTCTGATAGTTACCAACTACAAGAAGATTCTTATCCCCTTTACGATAGTATGCCATCAGATTGTGTACGTCTTCCCATACAGGTTCCAGTTCTCCGTAAACAACAGTCTCTTTGTATTCCGGATCCTTACGCAGTGCGATAAGTTTCTTATAGAAACTTCTCACAGATTCCGGATCATTCATCTGGCTCTCTGCATTGATCTTTGTATAATTCGCATTGACCTTCAGCCATGGTTTACCTGTTGTAAATCCTGCATTCTCACCATCTGTCCACTGCATCGGTGTTCTGGCATTATCGCGGCTGAATCTGGAAACAGCTTTCAGCGCTTCCTCAGGTGTACATCCTGCTTCCAGAGCTACCTTGTATTCATCCAGACTGGAAATATCATCTACCTGATCAATAGATTCAAACTTCACATTCTCCATACCAAGTTCCTGTCCCTGGTAGATAAACGGAAGTCCGCGAAGCATAAAGTTCAGACCGCCAAGCATCTTCTTACTTGCGTCACAGCAGTCACCTTCCGGGATATATCTGCTGACACCACGAGGCTCGTCATGATTTTCAATAATATTGGAAACAAATCCGATATCGCCAATTTTTCTCTGTGTTGTAAAGCAACATTTCTTGTAGGCATCCGGAGTAATCTGTTTGCAGTCATACCATCCCTTGTCAGATGCCCCCCAGATAGTCTCTTCGAAGTCAAACATACTGGAGAAATATCCATTATCGCCGATGAAATCCGGAATCTCTTCATCCTTCTCATCGAAAACTTCACCGACAGAGAATGCATCGTATTTCTTAAAGGTGCGGTCTCTCATCTCGCCAAGGAAGTCACCGATTCCCTTTGCTTCTTTCAGCATCTTCCTGATACTGCAAAGACCGTCTTCACGATCCGGCTCATAGTCATGCATCGGAAGTGCTTTCTTGATATTGATAATCGCATCAATACGGAATCCACCAAGACCTTTATCCAGCCACCAGTTGATATTCTTATAAACTTCTTCCCTTACTTCCGGGTTCTCCCAGTTCAGATCGGGCTGTTTCTTATGGAAAACATGCAGATACTGTTTATTTGTTCCTGGAAGATCTTCCCATGCAGGTCCGCCGAAATAAGAACGCCAGTTAGTTGGAAGTTCTCCTTCTTTCTTGTCACGCAGATAGAAGAAATTACCATATTTACCATCCGGATCCTCACATGCTTTTTTAAACCATTCATGTTCATCAGAACAGTGGTTTACAACAAGATCCATCAGAATGTACATATCTCTCTTCTTAGCCTCAGCAATCAGTTCATCCATATCTGCCATGGTTCCGAAGCGAGGATCAATATCATAATAATCTGAAATATCATATCCCTGATCAGCTAACGGAGAGCGGTAGCAGGGGGAAAGCCAGATAATATCAACTCCCAGATCTTTCAGATAGTCAAGCTTCTCAATAACACCTCTCAGATCTCCAATTCCATCTCCATTGGTATCATAAAAACTCTTCGGGTAAATCTGATAAGCAACCTTTTCATTCCACCATTTCTTTACCATTGTAAAAATCCTCCTGTGTTTTTTATTAACCGGCGCTATTGTCTGCTTTGTTCCCAGTATTATATCTCTTACCTTTAGCGCCTAAGGTCTCTTTTTCATTTACGGCAATTATATCAGAATCCAAGGCTTCTGTCTTATCTTTTTTTGATAAAAAAATACAAAATTTTGACTTTTTTATATTACCGATATTCTTATTTACTGTGTTTCTTTTAATGAATGTCTGCGGTACTGCAGTGGTGTTGTTGACGTATATTTCCTGAACTCTCTCAGGAAATTTCCCAGATTATTATATCCGCATTCCAGACAGATTTCCGTAACTGTAAGGTCAGACTCCTTCAGATAATGAATAGCCTTTTTTATCCTGTACTCATTCACATATTCCATAGGCGAACGCCCGATCACCTTCTTGAAAAATCTGCAGAAATATTGCTCATTCATCCCGATCAGTCCTGCAAGGTCACGTATATAAATTTTCTCTTTATAGTTCTCCTGTATGTAAGTCAGTGTTGTCTTGATCGTCTCAATTCTGTGGTCATGATTCTTCTCCGTTACCTCAAATAGATTATTCGCAGACAGAACTGCCAGAATCCGAAGCAGCGCTGATTTAATAAACAACTGTCGGGTGATATCATCCGTAACCGCCTCGCCGTCATAATAATTCTCCCGGAAAGAATCTCCTCCAAATACATTACGGATTTCTTCATAAGATTTTCTTACCGGTTCAAATGCCGGTTCATTCTTTCGCAGACATCTCGGAAACTGGATACTGCCATTTTGTACCGGCTGGATCAGATTCGTCTGAATCTGATCCAAAGCATATGCAGAGCTTAGCATATCCATATGAAAAACCACCGCATTTTCCACACAGCCGCCGTTTTTTTCAACAGAAATACTGTGAAGTTCCCCGGGATTAATAAAATAAAAACATTCCTCTGAAATGTTGAAACGTTCCATATTTACCTCCAGACAGAACTCTCCACCCGAAAAATAAAGCAGTTCTACTTCTTCATGCCAGTGGTGTTTCACCATATTCCCTTTTATCCTTGTTCCTGTCTGATAGAACGCACAGGGAAAGTCCTGTGTACCATGGACGCGTATTTCCTTTAAAGTTGATGGTTGTTGATTCTGCATGAAGCTGCCTCCTGTTGTCATTGTTATTGTTATTATAAATCCGGCATCAAAAATCCGCAACTAAAAAGGACATCCGAAGATGCCTTTTTAATAGTAAGTATTTATACAATTTTGTGCCTGCTCAAAGAAACTGTCCTCTTCACATTGCCCAAGAACATATCCCTGAAACAGTTTTCCCATATCTGAGACAGCACCCATGGAATTTTCACATAACGGACGTGCATTCAATGTATATTCCCGGAGATATTTCCGTATCATATCTATTCCTTCCAGATCAATATCCTCATTTTCGATCACATCCACTCTGGCAGGATAACTTTTCATTATTTTTGCATATTCAATACTGCCTTCATAACCGGCTGCATACTGAAGAAATCTGACAGCTGCATCTTTATTTTCTGAAGCATTGTTCAAAACATACTGCCAGGTTGCAATATTAGTGGCTTTTTTCTTATGAAGCACGGGAAGCGGTGCCATATGTATTTTATTTTTCCCATATACATCAGCATCAAGAAATGTACCCAGAGCACTCGTATACATAAAAACACATCCATATTTTCCCCTGATAAATTTCTCTTCCATCTGCTCATACTGATCTACAAACTGTGCAGGCGATGTATTTTTCTCATCCAGCATACTTTTCATATATCTGGCTGCATCTTTGGTTTTCGGATCAGTCCAGTCGAAATAATCGCCACCCCAGAAATTCACAAATTGCGAAAGACTGTTATAAACATATGTATTTTCCCATGCATCTCCATAAGCGTACTGATCCGGATTTTTCAAACTCTTCTGCAGAATATCAAAATCACCGGTATTCTTTATCTCATCGAGTCCTGCCTGTTTCAGCAACTCCTGATTTACCCAGAACATCATAATATCCATCTGAAAAGGGACAGAATATATATGTCCATTCTCTTCACAAATGCTTTCCAGATACTTCTGCGGAAAGCTGTCTCTTACTTCTTCTGTCATAACGTTTTCCAGTGGTTCCAGATATCCCTTATGCTTAAACTCAGAAATCATCTCATCATTCACGGAAATCAAATCAATATTTTTGTCCCCCGAAGCCAGGATCGTGGATATTTTTGCCTGCCGATTATCCGCATTGGACGGACATTTTTCCACAGTGATTTCCATATCAAGTTTTTTTTCTGTTTCCTCGATAAAATCCTGAAATCTTTTATTATCTGCATCAATATGCATGATTGTCAGCTTTTGTTTGTCTTCGTGAAACGACGATGAGGGGAGCTTAGATAAGCTCCCCGTATCTCCACATCCTGTAATAAGCAAACATACTGCAGTTATGAAAATTACAACACTTTTTTTCAAGCATTTCACCTCTGTTTTTTATCTTGGCCATCTGTCCTCTTTTGACATCAATGGTGCAAACGGTGCATGTGGGTGTGTCTGATACCAGTAAGCCACGCTTGCCACATCATCCTGACGTTCAAATAATCCTCTGTAACCTACTCCAATCTGCTGAATGGTCACACGCAGATCCTCATCAAAACAAATCGGATCCTGAATATGCCAGCGATAGAAACCTCTCATCGGCGGACAGTCATCATTATGATAGAAATTATGGATCAGCTCATCATGAGCAGAATAGTATGGGTAGCCCAGATATGGTGTATTATAATTTTGTTCCACAGTCTTTCCGTCCACCTGCTTTGCAAAACTCCAGGAGCCTCCAAAATAATCTTCTGTTCCGGTTCCGCAGATTGTGGGATATTCATCATCACCGTCAATATAGAATTTCATTTCACCTTCGCCCCACCAGTAACGTTCCAGTGTGGTAAGTGCAATATAAGTTCCTACATAATGACCTTTTCCTTTTACTCCGTCAAGGATTGTATAATCTTTCTGCTTCTCTGTCAGTCGCTCTCGCCTCCACTGTGCATGGAAATAAGTAATATCATCCGGAAGCTCATCATACAGACAGTAATCTACCTGATAGAAAAATGCCGGAATTTTATTTGCATGCTGATTTTCCAGAGTAATTTTTGCTTTTTTCTTAAACGGCATCGGGAAGTAACAGTTAAATCCTCTGCTTGGCACCACTGCCATTGGGACAGAATTTACAATACACTCTCTTCCAAAACCACAGCAAAAGAAATCTCCGAGAGGACTTTCCACAGATGGTGTTTCCTCATCATCCCAGTACATACGGATGACCAGATCTCTCAATACAAAACAATCTGCATCTGTTGTCTTGTTATCCACTGTAATCCAAATATGATTGATTTCTCCCGGACCTTCCATCTCTGCAAGAGTTACAGTTGCACCCGGCTCAATATCTCTCAGGCAGGGACTTCCTTTTCTGGACGGTCCCAGATGGCTCGCTGCCATTCCGCCTTTACCTTTTTCTCCGTGTGGATTCTCTGCATTGATTGCACGGCTTCTTCCATATTTTGACAGAGCAATTCCACCAAGTCCACCTTTAAATGACTGATACATAATGTTTTCCTCCAATATTCTTAGCATTCAGATAATCAGGCTTTTACTCCTCCTGCCATTATACCATCCATGATCTGCTTTTCAAAGACTGCAACAAAAATAATGATAGGCAGAAGTATGATCCATCCCATTGCACTTACCAGATCCCACGGAACTCCATACATGTTGTCACGCAGTGGAAGCTGTACAATGGCAACGGAAAGAACCTGAATACCATTTGAATAAAACAACGGTGTGAAGAAGTTATTCAGGCAGGTAATAAAGTTGATAATACATACAGTTGCGATTGCAGGTTTCATAAGAGGCAATACGATTGTAAAAAGTCTCTGTGAAAAAGTTGCACCGTCAATCGCTGCTGCCTCTTCCAGTGAAATAGGGATTTCCCCCACAAAGTTTCTCAGAATCAGAACCGTAAATGGGATAACAGTACTGATATAAAGCAAAATCAGTCCGGGATATGTATCATATAATTTTACTTTCTGCATGAACTCATATAATGGTCTTGCTGTAACAACCTCAGGAATTAACATAGTTGCAATAATAAATGCAAAAGCAATATTGATTCCTTTTGTAGTGAAACGTGAGAATCCGTATGCAGCCATTGCACAGAGTACAGTACTGATAACCAGTGTAAGACCTACGATCAATACTGTATTTCCCACTTTTGATAAAAGTCCTACGTTCTCGATCAGAAACTTATAGCTTTCCAGTGTCGGATGATCCGGCAGATAATCAATCGGTGTTTTGAATAATTCTCCGGAAGGTGTAATAGAGGAAATAAAAATCCAATATACCGGAAACAGGATAATAAATGAGACAATTGCAAACAGTACCCATCTTCCACCTGCCATTACACCATGATATATGTTATATTTTCTTGAATCTTTTTTCATGGTATTTCCTCCTTTAGTTATCAATCTTGTTCATAACACGTATATTCAGCCAGCTGAATACTGCCATTACAACAAACAGTAACATTGCCAGTGCAGATGCATAACCGACATTCAGATTTGTAAACGCCTCTGTCGTGATTCTGTATGCGATCAGTGCCGTATCTTCTCCAGGACCACCTGAAGTCATAGAATATACAATATCAAAGGTTGTCAGTCTCCATAAAGTAAATGGAATAGATAAAGTCAGTACATTTTTCAGTATCAACGGTAATGTAATTCTGAAGAAACACTGGATTCCATTTGCACCGTCTACTTTTGCGGCTTCATAGATATCACCCGAAATAAACTGCAGACCGGATAATACAAGAATCGCAAAGAACGGAAGATCTTTCCACAGATCCACGGCAATTACAGCAGCTCTTGCAGATCCTGTATTGATCAGCCAGCTATTCTGGTATCCATGGACAAACAATCTGATAAAGTCATTGATCAGACCATAATCATTATTAAATGCCCATTTTGCAGCCATACCTACAACAACTGCCGGCATTGCCCAGGGAATCAGTACAATCGTACGAAGAAAACGACGTCCCTTAAATTTCATATTTAATATCAGAGCAAGACCTACACCTAATATTACATGGAATATCATTGATACTACTACAAAAATCACTGTAAAACGTATAGATGTAAGCACTTTGGGATCTGAAAAAATTTTCAGGTAATTCTGAATTCCACAGAATTCATTAATTCCGGACAGAATTTTAATATCAAAAAAACTATTTCTAACTGTCATTAAAATCGGATACAAAGTCGTAAATCCACGAATAATAACCACAGGTAACACCAACAGCCACGGAATCCATTTCATTGATTTTTTACTGATTGTCACAGGTACTCCCTCCTTCATATCTTTAAGCACAGGTATAAAGCAGATTTTTCTGCTTTATACCTTCATTTATTATGTCAGTTTTTATGTGTCAGTATTTCAAAAGACTTTAAACGAATACCGTTTTTACTGATATGTATCAACGACTTCCTGTGCTTTTTTACAGAACTCATCTACTGTGATCTCATCTTTCATGCAGGACTGGAAGATAGTTCCCATATCACTGATGAACTCCATTGTCTGTGCTACCAACGGACGTCCCTGTACGTTGCACTCTTCTGCATACTGGCTGTATATTTCTTTTGCAGGATCAGTATCCGGAACAACTTTTTCTGCAACATCCTTTCTTGCAGGATATCTGTCAAATGCTTTATAGGATGCTTCCATTCCACCTTCATCTGCCATATACTGCAGGAATTTAATGGCTGCATCTTTGTTTTTGGATGCACTGTTCAGCACATAGCTCCAGGAATCTGTAAAGATTGCTCGCTCTCCATTGCCGCTGAAATCAGGTACCATTGCCATGTGGATCTTGTCAGCTCCCAGCATATCTGCCTTTGCATAATCCGTACCTAAGCCCCACATAAACCAGCATCCGTATTTGCCATCATTGATTTTTGGATTCATCTGATCATATTTATCTGCGATCTGATCAACAGGTGTTTCTTTGTTGGCAACCAGATCATGAAGGAACTGAATTGCTTCTTTATTTTCTTCTTTTGTCCAGTCGAAGTAGTCACCGCCAAACATATTTACAAACTGTGCAATTTCATTAAATGCATATGTCTTTTCCCAGGAACCGCCGTATCCGAAACGTCCATCTTTTGAAACTGCTTCCATGTATTTCATGAAATCTTCTTTTGTATCAATGGATTCGATTCCCACCTCATCCATAATTTCCTGATTTACCCAAAATGCAAGATATCCTGTATATCCCGGAACTCCTACAATATTTCCATCCTTATCTGTGATCATATCCTGAATATAACCCTGCGCAAACTGATCAATGATATCATCTGTCATAACCGTGTCATTCAGACCTTCCAGCCATCCGGAATTCTTGAATGCAGCACTCATTTCATCGTTGATTTCGACAATGTCTACGGAAGAATCTCCTGTAGAAAGAATCGTTGTAATCTTCTGCTGACGTGTGTCTGTATCTGTCGGAGCTGCAATAACATTGATATTTAAACCCGTTGCCTCCTCTACATTTGCAAGCCAGTCATCAAAATCCGGGTCAGTAGTGTTAACGCTGTATAAAGTAAGATCATATTTCTCCTCTGCTGATACACTTACAACATTCCCCATCATTCCTGCCACCATTGTTGCAGCTAAAACTGCACTTAACACTTTTTTCCTCATATTCTCTCCTTTTCCGAACAGTTCTCTCGCATCAACTGTTCTGTGTTATTTGGTAATTAAAGAATAACAAAAACACTCTTTTTACTAAATACAATTTCTTTTGATTGATTTATATTATTTTTCGTTCTATTGTTTTTTTCATTCTGATTTTTTATAATACAGATAGCAGATGAACACTGTGTTGCATCTTTACAGAATTGCTGTATAATATGGCAATCTTCAAAAAGATACCTGATAAAATCAAACCTATTCATATAAGGAGTATTATGTGTAATGAAACTCAACTTGAAAAAAATAAATTATCATAAATGGATTCCTTCCAGATTTTCCTCATTTCAGGCAAAACTCCTGATTGCCTTTCTGGTTGCAACCCTGCTTCCTCTGACACTTGTTGCACTGGTCAGTTACCATGTTTCCTATAATCTTGCCAGAGACCGAATCACAAACTCTGCATTGATGTCTGATGAACAGCTTATTTTTCAGCTTAACAGCCGTCTGAACCAGACCGAAAACGTTGCTGACACCATCCAGTATCAGATGTACGCTTTTGAACACTCTTCCCCAGATCAGGTTGGCACCATGCAGGCATTAACATCCATGAGAAGCAATATTTCATTATATAAATCTACATTTGATTTCTTTCATATATATGTTTTTTTAAAACCGGAACAAACCGGAGCTGATGAGGGTATATATTTCTTTTCCACAGATAAACTTTTCAATTATGGAATCAGCGAATCTGAATTACATTCCATAGGTTCTTCTTCCCTGTGGCTGTTAAAGAAAAATACCACCTTACCCAGAGTTATATCTGCTTCCAAAAGAAGCGCAAATACACTGCTGTGTTTTCGTGCTCTTCAGGACAAATCCAGCAATGTTCTCGAATATGCTTATTGTATTGCACTTGACTGCGATGAATTTTCCCGGTATCTTCAGACTTCTGCTTCTGATACCGCAATTTCCAGTTACATTCTGACACCACAGGGACAAATTGCAGCTCACAGTGATTCTTCCCGTAATCAGACCTGGATTTCAGATTCAATAAAACAGATGTTTCTGGAAAATACCAATTCCTTCTTTAAAGACAATGACATCTACTATAACTGCCGCACTCTGGATAACGGTTGGCTGCATATTACGGAAATCCCGGAAAACTATATCAAAAGCAATACACAGGTACTGATCAAAACACTGTTGATCACTGTAATTATTTCTCTGCCGCTGACTATTTTTATTGTAATCTTTTTTTCCAGGAAACTGACAAGCAGAATTGCCGCACTGTCCTATGCCATGGAATCCTTTCATCTCGGACATGATCCGGAGCACCTTTCCATCATCACACTCCCGCATCCGGCTGATGCTTCCAATTATGATGAAATAGACAATCTGGGGATTACTTTTGAAGATATGCAGCACACAATTGCCCAGAATCTGAAATCTATTGTCAGTCTCTCCATTAATGAAGAGCGCCTGAAATATCAGCTGTTACAGTCACAGATCAACCCACATTTCCTCTACAATATCCTTGGAACCATCCGAACCTGCCAGGCACTTGGCAAATTGGATATTGCAGATCAGATGCTGACAAATCTGACTGCCTTTTACCGGCTGACACTGAGAAAATCAAAAGAACTGATACCGATCAAAGACGAGCTGGAAATTGCCCGCCTGTATCTGGAAATGGAGAAACTCTGCCATAAAGACAATCTTAACTGGGAAATCAATGCTGAAGACGGAATAGAAAATTTCATGATCTGCAAATTTACATTACAGCCATTCCTGGAGAATTCTATCCTGCACGGTCTTTCAGCAGATACTCCTGAAGTTTTTATTTCCATTCAGGTGCTCTACGGTGATGATACCGTAGTGATATCCATTGAAGATAATGGAGCCGGAATGTCTCCGGAAACACTGGAACAGCTCCGATATGCCATAGACAATAAAGTCATAAATTATGAAAAACATTTTGGAATTTCAAATGTAAGCGCCCGCATTTCCAATCCTTTGTACGGTAACGGCTCTGTGCGTATTGACAGCCATCCCGGAAACGGTACCTATGTCACAATTGAATTTCAGCAAATGGAGGATACAGATGAGGAAAATAATGATTGTAGATGACAATTATCTGTCAGCAGAAGGAATTGAAAAGAACATAGACTGGGAAGTTCTGAACGCAGAAATCGTACATATCTGCTACAACGGAACTTCTGCGATAGAAGCTATGAAAAACGAACCTGTAGATTTGATCATCTCAGATATTGAAATGCCGGATCTGGACGGAATTTCCATGAGCAGACAGGCACTGGATATTAATCCAATGGTAAAAATCATACTGATCAGTGCCTATGATAAATTTGAATATGCAAGACGCGCTCTGCTTCTTGGTGCATTGGATTATATTGAAAAACCTCTGGATTACGCATACCTGATCCAGAAAGTAAAAAATGCTTTTGCCTTGATGGAACGTGAGCAGAAAAATCTGCAGTTGCTTAAACAGAGCAGACCTTTACTTATCGAAAAATTTTTCCGTGATATCACTCACCGTTCCAGGCAGGAGGCTTCCTATCGTCTCAAACCTTATCTGAACTACCTGAACCTCAAATTGGATTATGATTTTTATAACGTAGTGATTCTTGAACTGGAAAATGCACAGTCTCTCAAGGATTCCTATGGCATTGAGAAATTTCAGATGGAACTGCTGAATCTCCGTGATCTGATCACAGAACAAACCTCAGAATTAAATTATATTTATCCCCTGCAGGATATTGATGGTTATCTGTGTGTAATCGGACAAAGTGGCTGCCAGTCCGGAAATTTTCGCCAGCTTACCTATAAAATCATTTCTGCACTTGTAGATAACTGCAATTCACAGGGACTGGTCCTGAATGCCGGAATCGGTGCCATTGTACAAGATCTGTGGAATCTGAACCGTTCTTATGAAAGTGCTGTTCATGCACTGGATTATCGTTTCTTTTTCCCACACCAGAACGTATTTGACGGACGTGAGGCTCTTGGACATGACTTATCTGCCACTGATTTCTCCGATTCCAGAGAGGAAGAATTAATCCGCCTTCTGTGCAAAAAGGATGTTTCTGCAATTGACTCATGGTTTCAGGATTTCTCCAGATGGCTTACTGAGAACTTCCGCACCAAAAGTTTCGCATTTATCCAGATCTACTCTCTGCTTGGAAGGATTCTGAAGTTTTTCTATGAATTAAACCTGGATACCCATGATCTGGAAGCAAAGATCCTGTATGTATACAATCATCTGGAAGAATTTCATACCACAGAAGAACTATGCGGCTGGCTCAACGAACTCTGCCGTCTTCTCTGCCGGAAACTGGATTCTTCTCTGAATGATTATCACCAGAAATTATGCGAATCCGTAACTTCATATATTGACGAAAACTATGCCAGCAATACTCTGTGTCTGAACGATATCGCCAGCGAAGCCAATGTCAGCCCGGCTTATCTGAGTGCCCTTTTTAAAAAGAAACAGGGCGTGAGTATCAGTGACTATATCACTACTCAGCGAATCAACGCCGCCTGCCGTTATCTTACAGCCACAAACATGACTCTGAAGGAAATCAGTATGAAATGCGGTTACGCCAATCAATATTATTTCAGCACAAGCTTCAAGAAAAAAATGAATGTCACTCCATCTGCATACAGAGATACTCAGACGTCAAAATCTTAGCTTTTACTTGTGTTTCCCTACGACTCCCTGTATAATAAAGAACAATGTCTGTTATCATGACATCTTTTTTATATGAGTGCGCAATCAATTACCTTTTACCGCCACTACATCTGTTTTGCGGAAAAACTGTCAGTGGCAGTTGTGGTAAATGTCAATATACTTATTATAAGGAGATTTAAAATGGGGGTAACTGAAAAAACAGCAATTCTTGTTATCAGCTTCGGTACAAGTTATGAAGAAACACGAAAGAAAACAATTGAACAGATTGAATCTGACCTGCATCATGCATTTGGGAAATATCCGTTATACCGTGCATGGACAAGTCCCCGTATACGCGCCAAACTCCGGAAGCGGGACGGAATCCACATCATGGATATTGATGAGGCAATGACACAGTTGAAAGCGGACGGAATCCGAAATGTAATTGTACAGCCAACCTATGTGATCACCGGATTTGAGAGTGATGCTATGAAAGAAAAGGTTCTTGCACATAAAAAGGATTTTGATTCTGTCATTATCTGTGATTCTCTGATGGTTACAAAACAGGACAAAGAAGAGGTCTGTCAGGCCATGGCTTCCGAATATCATCCAGGTTCTGATGAAGTTCTTTTATTTATGGGACATGGAACAGAACATGTTGCCAATGAACTCTATCCGGAAATGGACGGCCTGTTTAAACATTTTGGTTATTCAAATATGCATATGGGAACTGTTGAGGGGGATTTTTCTATCGAAAGTTTTCTTGATGAGTTAAAAGAACTTCATCCGGCCCATATTCATCTGGCACCTTTTATGATCGTTGCAGGAGATCACGCGACCAATGATATGTCCGGAGAAGATGATGATTCCTGGAAAAGCATTCTGGAAAGAGAGGGCTATTCTGTCACCTGTACGCTGAAAGGACTGGGGGAGATTCAGGCGATCAGAGATATTTTTATCCGCCACACTAAAATGGGACTGGACAAGCTTTCGTAATTCTATTCCAAAAAATGTGAAGCTTCTGTTTTACAGCAGATACTTCACATTTTTTCAGTCCATATTAATTATTTTCTCTTTTTCTTCTTTTTATTTGGATTGTTTAACACAGACCAGCAAAATGCCTGTACTAACAGTATACCGATAAAAGCACCACTGCTGTCAACCCCCACATCCTTTATCGCTGGAGTACGACCGCCAACAAACGACTGATGATATTCATCAAGTCCCGCAAATCCTACGCAGACGATTCCGGCAAGGAGCATCAGCCAGATTCCTCTCACTCCATACACATATAACGGAAAGGAAATCGCAATTGCAAGCAGAAAATACTCTATCATATGCGCAGCTTTTCTCACATAATAGTGGATCCCATCCGCTTTATAAGCCAGTTCCTCACTGCTTAAATTCTCTGATAAAAGTTCGCTTTTCATTTCCACGATTTCATAGCTTACCTTATAGCTCAGATTTCCGGAAACCTCTCCCGGCTGCGCTGAAAATGAAAAAATGATATACATCATCAGCAGTGCCGGCAGAAAAGAAAGAGGTTTCAGCAATGTGATCAATACTTTCATTCTTTCTCATCTTCCTCTTTGTCATCCAGTCTTTTCGTAAGATTTGCCCTCTCAGCAATGCTCATAGATTTATGTATTTCCGGTTCACTTTCTTTTGCAAATTCTCCGCCTGCTGCCGCTTTCACTGCTGCATTTGTTGCTTCCTTTGCTTTCTTGAGTCGGTCTTCTGAAATCATATTTTTGACGCTTACAAAGACCAATCCGGCTCCAATTACCGCAAACGCAATTCCGGCAAGCAGAAAGCCAATGCTTGTACCTTCTTCACCTGCTATAAATCCTTTGCACAGGCTATAAGCTGTGTATAATAAGTAGCCTCCAGCCAGGATCCAAAGTACATATCGTGCATTAGGAGATTTCGTTTCCTCCTGATTTTCCACAACTTCCTGTGTATCTTCCTGTAGTTCTTTATTCTTATTTTCCTCCATAAAAACCTCCAATTCTTTTGTGGGTTCGGTTAAATTGACTATTATCTTACCATTTTTTTACTCAGACGTAAAGTCTTCTGAAAAAGAAAGACTGCCAGATTTCTCCGACAGTTACTGTTCACTCCGTTCTCAGTAACACGCTTCGCGATGCACAGAATTTATGCTAATCGCATAAATTCGCGCGGTATGTCTCGGGATTTTGGCATTTTCATGCCAAAACACCTCGCGGGATAGTGGCGTGTGAACAGTAACCTCCGACAGTCTCATTCCTTACAAGTTCTCCCTGCTCTGTTTCCTGTTTTCTGTCCGCACATCCGCTGCAATTTACACAGACAAATGCAGCTACCAATAGCAGCAATATTTTAATTTTTTTCAATATCTGATTCTCCTTTTCATCCACAATATTTTAAAATATTAAGGATTTATATAGTTTCACCAGATATATTCATTTTATACATTCAAAGGAACCTATATGCTTTTCCACACCCTAAAACCCTTTCTTCCGCATATAGACCACTATGTCATGATAAACCTGTTCTTTTCCGATTTCATTCAGAATCTCATGGCGCATTCCCGGATACAGTTTTCCTTTTACGTCCCTGTAACCTGCATGACGCATCGCACGCACTGTTTTTGCAAAATGACGCACATTGATCAGGCATGGATCCTCTGCACCGCTTACAAACAATACCGGCATTTTCGGATTTGTACATGAGAAATGTTCCACATCATAAGCACGTTTCATCAACTCAAACAGCGCAAGATACGCATCATCCGTAAAGGTAAATCCACATAATTCAGATTCTTCATATTCTCTTGCCACTTTAGGATCTGAGCAGATCCATGCGGTACATGTTTTATCTTTTCTGAACTTGGCAACGCCCGCACCAAAAGACATCGCTTCAATCAGTTTACTTCGATGTCTGGATCCCAAAAGCGTTTTCTCCAGCTTCGCAATTCCTACGCCCAGAGGCATTGCTGTATTATAGCTTGGAGAGCCGCATACGATCAGCATATCGACACAGCTGTCATGCTCTGCTATAAATGCTCTTACCGCCAGCGAACCCATACTGTGTCCCATCAAAATCACTGGAAGTTCCGGATATCTGGCATGTATTTTTCTGTTTACCGTACGAATATCCTGAAGCATCGCCTGTGCGCCTCCGCCATACGTGAAACCCAGATCCTCCTGATATTTTACGCTTTTTCCATGTCCTCTGTGATCGTGAATCACTGTCACATATCCAAGCTTCGCCAGATATTCCATAAACGGAAGATATCTCTCTTTATGCTCACTCATCCCATGCACCAGCTGCACGACTGCGCGATATGGCTTCTTATCCGGTATCACCGCCATAATCGAAATCTCAAGATTATCCGCTTCTGATTTAAAAGAGCTCTCGTACTTCATAAATTCACGCCTTCTTTCCTGTTTTTATTATTGTTATACCCTTACCTTATCCTGTTATTTTGATTATAGGTAAGGTATTTGCCATTGTCAACGCATTCTGTTATAATCAAATTGTTACATTTTGTTAGCGTTCAATCCATTCTCACTAATTAACATAGGTGAGCAATGACACGCTTCGTAAACAGCAATCCTTACAGTAACAGTACAATACGTTTCAGAGCTTAACCCTAAGACAGGAGGAAACATGACAAAAAAGAATAAAAAAGGACACGCCGGGCTGATTATCTTTATTTTAATCCTGGTTCTCGCCATTGGCGGAGGCACAGGATTCTATTTCTATCAGCGCCAGCAGCCACGCAAAGCAGTGGAACAATTTCTTGACAGCATGAAGAATATGGACTTTACTACAATGGAATCTATGATTCAGAGCAGTGATCTCTCTGCGCTGGACAATGCAGATATCCGAAACGCTGCATACACTGATTTCTTCTCAGAAATCAATAAGAAAATGACCTACAAGATCACAAAGAACAGATTTGACATTCAGAATGGTACTGCTTCTGTCACTGCTCACATTACTTACATTGACGGAACCAATATTTACAAGGCAACCATAACAGAGTTTCTCCGTCAGATCGTTTCAAACGCTTATGCCGGAAATCAGCTCACAACAGAAGAAACTCAGGAAAAGCTTGCATCTATTCTGAATGAACAGGCAAAGAAAGTAGAAAAAGATGTATTCTCAGAAGCAGATATCACCTACCCGGTAATTAAAACAGATTCCGGATGGAAAATCGTTTCTCTGGATGATGAAACAGTAAAAATTATGTCTGCTAATTTCAAGAGTGTAGAGGAAGAAATCAACAATTCGCTTAACAATGCAGACAGCGAAAATTCAACAGCCAATGCACCAGAGGCAACTGCTGATGACATTCTGAATCTTACCACAGAGAAATTTACGATCAAATACACGAAACATGTGATCACCAAAGACTTTGCAGGAAATCCATGTATTATGGTTTATTATGATTACACCAACAATTCATCTTCCGCATCCAGCGCTATGGTTGATGTAAGTCTGAAAGCTTACCAGCATGGCGAAGTCTGTGAGGCTGCTATTCCAGAGAATAATGATGATGCAATTGATCATTATACAGCAGAAATCCAGCCGGGACAGACTGTAAATGTATGTCAGGCATTTACACTGACAGATGAAAGTGATGTCACCGTTCAGGCACAGGAAGCATATTCCTTTGACGAAGATGCAACTGCAAAACAGATTCTTAAAGTAAAATAGCTGAGCAATAGAGATGATAGTGAACACCAATCATATCTCTAAGTTATAAACATTAACTTATCAGTAAAAAAATAATATACACAGTTTTTCAAAATCAAATTTGAAAGCTGTGTATATTTTTTATTTTCCGTGAAACAATATGAAATGTATAGTACATTATTCGAAAACGGTGTACTGGCTTTATGATTCCTGTAAAAGCTGTATACAGCGACAGGTTATGAAAGGATGGTGACTTATGGGAAGCAAATGTTTAAGATATACGGCGCTGACTATCGCCATTATCGGAGCTGTTAACTGGGGACTGATTGGTTTTTTCAATCTGAACCTGGTCGCTCTCCTTTTCGGAAGCATGAGCTGGGTTTCCAGAATCGTATATGGTCTGGTTGGAATCTGCGGACTCTATCTTCTGACCTTTTACGGTGATTCCGACACTATCTCAGAACAATCCTGAGTACAAGCCGACATCTGAAATTATAATTCTATACTATAATCCTTCCTAATGGACTGCGGCATATTTATCAAATGGATATGCCGCAGTTCTTTTATAGTGGTTCTTAAAAGAAAAAAGGACTTCGGAAAATCCGAAGTCCTAAGAGCGATAGACGGGGCTCGAACCCGCGGTCTCGACCTTGGCAAGGTCGCGCGTTACCAACTACGCCACTATCGCATAAGCGGGTGATGGGAATCGAACCCACGTATCCAGCTTGGAAGGCTGGTGTTCTACCATTGAACTACACCCGCACAGCTTGTTGTCTGTGCATCTCTGTCGCATCAACGAAGATTAGTATATATGATGAAACTTCATTTGTCAACACTATTTTTGAATTTTTTCTATTTTTTTAACAGTATGCACAATTTCAGGTGAAAAACAAGGCTGTACCTCATTCCAGCTACTTCAAAAATTACAGAAATTTGCTCATAATCCTATGACTAACTCCTTACCTTGACAACCCACAATCAAAATAGCATATAATTCGCATTATTTTCTGAAATTGCTATAGGTCAGACAGATATTTACAATCCATCTGACCTATACAACTCTCCAACAAATAACCTAAACAAATAACCTATTTAAAGTTTATTTGGTATAGATTATCAATTCTCCCAATCCCACACATTCGTAGCTTCTACTGCACTTTTCGGTTTCTTGATTACAAGCTCAGGACTCTTTGCGCTGACTTTAGTATTTGCAGGGATAGATTCTGTGATGAATGTGTTACCACCGATAATGGTATTCTCTCCGATCACTGTCTCACCGCCCAGTACAGAAGAATTAGAATAAATTGTCACATTATCTCTGATGGTCGGATGTCTCTTCACATTGGCAAGTAACTGTCCCTGACGGGTGGAAAGTGCACCAAGTGTCACACCCTGATAAAGTTTTACATTCTTTCCAATCTCTGTGGTCTCACCGATTACAACACCTGTACCATGGTCAATAAAGAAATATTCTCCGATCGTGGCACCCGGGTTGATATCAATTCCGGTATAACCATGCGCATACTCTGACATGATTCTCGGGATAAATGGCACTTCCTCACGATAGAGGACATGTGCAAGTCTGTATACATAAATTGCATAAAATCCAGGATAAGAGAAAATAATCTCCTCCTTACTCTTGGCAGCCGGGTCGCCATCAAAGCCCGCCTGTAAGTCTGTCAGGAGCATGGACTGAATCTCCGGTACGCTGGCAAAAAATCTCTCTGTAATCTGCTCTGCATGGTCTTTTGCCTGCTGCTCTGGCTCTCCCTGATACAAAAATGCCACCTCGATCTGCTCCTGTAAGCAGTCATACAGGTCATTTAAGCGATATGCCACATAATGCTCCGGAAACATCTTCGCACTGGAGTCTACGCTGAAGTATCCCGGAAAAATAATAGATCTCATATCTTTAATAAAGTTAATAATCTCTTTCTTATTTGGAAGACGGTCTCTGTCCTTTCCAAGAAAAAGATCTTCTTTGCGATAATTATCTGTCAGCTTCTCCACTGCCTCCAGAATTGTTTTCTTCTTATCTGTCATGATTGTCATCCTATTCTACTTTCTGACAGTCATTTACCTTTCTGAACATCACACATATCTATTAACTGATATGAAATATATAAGCTTCATATTTACCCAGTCACAGAAATACCAAGAATAAATAACTGCATTTTGCTATTATCTTATTACAGAGAGAAGAATTCGTCAATAAAAAAGAATTGACCTTTCCGTTAATTCCTTATATAATAAGTAACAGTTCCGGAATATATACAGATTTGAATATATACAGAACTGTTTTCTGATATTAATCCGGAGATGTACCCAAGTGGCTGAAGGGTCCGCACTCGAAATGCGGTAGACCGGGCAACCGGTGCGAGGGTTCAAATCCCTCCATCTCCGCTCTGTATGTTACTGTTGACACTAATTTTCAGTAATGTAGGCAAAATTATTTATAATAATTGCACAATAGCCTTGACAATCGTTGCTTTTATATGTATAATTGCAACAGTAAAAGAAATTTTTCAAAAGAATTTACATAGGGGATTGGTCAAATGGTATGATAGGGGTCTCCAAAACCTTTGGTGGGAGTTCGATTCTCTCATCCCCTGCTATTAAAAGCGCTCGAAAACTTTGTATTTACTGAGTTTCGGGCGTTTTCATTTTATCTCGGATGATCAAAAGTAATCATGAAAGTAATAAAAATAGGACTACCCAAATTATATTTTCGGACAGTCCCATTTTTTAGTTACTCATTCACCGGATTCACATGAACCATGCAGTGTTTTACGTCTTTAAAATTTTTCTCTATAGTATGATGAACATTCTCTGCAACGTCATGTGCCTCATTCAGTGGAATCTCACCATCTGCTGAGATTTCAATATCCACATACATCTTAGAACCAAATAATCGTGTCTGGAGAAGGTCGATTCCCTTCACTCCTTTCACTCCCATGATCACTTCTCTCATGCTCTCTTCTGTTGCCTCATCGCAGGAATGATCAACCATCTTATCAATTGCATCTCTGAAAATATCTACAGATGCTTTCACGATCAGTACACAGATTGCCACACTGGCAATCGGATCCAGAATCGGGAAGCCAAGTCTCGCACCCAGGATACCGATAAATGCACCAACAGAGGACATTGCGTCTGAACGATGATGCCATGCATCTGCCATCAGTGCGCCAGAGTTTATTTTCTTCGCAGCACTCCTCGTATACCAGAACATCCATTCCTTCACTACAATAGAAACAACTGCCGCAATCAGTGCCAATGTTCCGGGAATTGCAATGCTTGCTCCTGAAGTACTCTTAATAATGTTCTCAATTCCATTCATACCGATTCCGATACCGGTTGCCAGAAGTAACCCGGACAAAATAATGGAAGATACACATTCCATCCGCTCATGTCCATACTGATGCTCCTTATCGGATTTTTTGCTGGATAAATTCACACCGACTATTACTACGAAAGTACTTCCCACATCAGATGCTGAATGAATCGCATCTGAAATCATGGCACCTGAATGTGCCAGAATTCCGGCAAGTAATTTAAATAAGGAAAGTAACAGGTTTACTGCAATACTCACACCCGATACCTTCATGGCTACCTTATGTTCCCATGCAGGCTCTTCTTTCTTAGCTGTCGTGTTACTGTTTGTCTTTTCTGACATTGATGTCATGTTTAATTTTTTTGTCTGTTCCATAACCAGGACCTCCTAAATTTTCTTTTCAAATATATAAGTTTTTGTACTTTCCTATATTTGAGTTTACAGGTTCTTCTTATGTCACATACATTGCGTCACAGTCAGAAAACATATTTCCTTTCTGCGACTTATCAAAGTGCGGTCTTACAGGGGTCTTTTTGTATTTCGGAACTGCACCTGTCTCAGAAAATCCTCCTAAAAAAATCCCTCTAAAAGAAAATCTTTCCAAAACATACTTTTCAGAAAACAAAAAGACACACCTGCGGAACATACACTGTCCCACAGATATGTCTGAAAATTTTCATATCTGCTGCCGCTTCGCGCGGCCCGGCCCCACGCCCTCGAGCATCTCGGGCATCGCCTGCTCAGTTTGTACTGTTGATCTCGCATTCTGTTGAATGTAATGCAGTGCAAAGAGAATATAAATATTTTTTCTGATAATACACTATAGTATATCGGTTAGTCAAGCCAAATGTTATTGATTTTTTTTATCATGATGAAACAATATTCTGCAGCCACACACCCTTCTTAACCAGCACAAATCCAATCACACACTTAATCAGATCTGCCAGCTGCACACATGCATAAATCACAAGTACATGAATCCCTGTATAACGACTCAGCACAAACGCGATCGGCACACTGACGCACCAGATAAACACACTGTCAAACAGGAACGTAATAATCGTCTTTCCACCGGAACGCAGGGTAAAATAGGTTGCATGCAAAAACGCATTCTGCGGCATAAAAAACGCAGTGATCATAATCAGATACTTCGCGAGCTCCCTCGCCTCATCATTCGTATTGTAAAGCATCGGAAACAGCGGTGCCATAACAAACATCACAATCGCAACACAGGTACAGCACATCACCGAAAAGGCAATCATCTTGTTATCCGTATCTCTGGCCTTCTTCATATCACCGGCACCCAGAAGCTGTCCTACAATAATCGCAACAGATTCTCCCAGTGCAATAAACACAATATTAAACACATTATTGATCGTATTCGAAATATTCAAAGAGGCAACCACATTCAGGCCCCTCACAGAATAACACTGAGTCAGCATAGCCATAGCTGAAGCCCATAAAGTCTCATTAAACAACAGCGGAGTTCCTTTGACCAGAATCTTCTTTGTCAGATTCGCAGGAACCTTAAGCGTACTGTATAGTCCATTTACAAATGCATTCTTCTCTGTATGCCTGTGTGTCCAGCCTATTACAATTGCAGCCTCCACATAACGTGACAGCACAGTTGCAATTGCCGCACCTCTCACACCCAGTCTCGGGAAGAAAAATACACCATAGATCAACAGATAATTAAACAGCAGATTTACACAGATTGCCACAACCCCTGCTTTCATTGGCAGAACAGTCTCTCCGCACTCTCGCAGAGTACTGGAATAAATCTGCACCATCATAAACGGCGGCAACCCAAACAGCATAATATCCAGATACTGCTTTCCATACTTAAGCGTATCCGCAATCTGCTGCGCAGTACCCTCTCCCTGGAGATACATACTGATCAGATTCTCTCCAACAGTCAGAAACAGCAAAATCGTCCCAATCGTCAGAATCACAGCCATCCAGAACTTATACCGAAACGTCTGTCTCACACCCTCATTATCCTTCTGTCCAAAGTACTGTGCCGTGAAAATACCTGCTCCGGATACCCCTCCGAAAATACACAGATTATAGACAAAAATCAGCTGATTCACAATGGAAGCCCCTGACATCTGCTCCGTACCGATCCGCCCGATCATAATATTATCCAGCAGACTCACGAAATTCGTGATTCCATTCTGGATCATGATCGGAACAGCCACTGCCAGAACCATCATATAAAACTTCCTGTCACCGATAAACTTCTTACAAAACGATGACTTCTCCTTCGTCCTCTCCATAAAACTTTTCCTCATCCTTCTTCACAAAAATAGACTGTCCAGAGACAGCCTTCGCCTTAAGCGTTGTATCACCTACATTACTATAAAACCCCCAACATTTCAAGCCCATATCAGTAAATTTATACTACCATTTTCTATTCCGTTTCTGTTCCGTTTTTTCTCCACTCCATATCCGATAACGCACTTCCATACTATCATTCACAGTACCAGCCAGTTCACAGCGAAAAAAAATAAATGTTTTGAACCACATCTACAGGGGGTGTAGCAACTCTTAGTCTTTGGGAATTTGCGTTATGTCAGAAAAATTCACTGTCTGAGCGAAGCGAGTTTGAATTTTTCTGGCATGGTTTTAGCAAATTTCTAAAGGCTTAGAGTTCCTGCCCCCGCAGCCGTGGTTCAAAACATTTATTTTTCTTCGCGTCCCCTTTGAAATCATTAAAAAGCTGTCGCTTTCCAAATAAATGAAGAAAACGACAGACTTTTCAAAAAAGTATTTGCAAGCCTATTTAATAGCACCCTCAACCATACCATTCATAATCTGCTTCTGAGCAAGCAGGAATACGATGATCATCGGAATCATTGCCAGGAGTGCTGCAGTAAGGATCAGATCCCACTGCTTAACATAAGAACCAACAAACGCCTGTACAGCAACCGGAAGAGTCTTAACCTTACCATTCTGTCCTAACATCAGAGAAGGAAGAAGGTAATCGTTCCAGATCCACATACCATTCAGAATAGTAACGGTAACAATAACCGGTTTCAGAAGCGGGAGGATAATACGGAAGAAAGTTCCCTCAGGAGAACATCCGTCAATCGCTGCTGCTTCTTCCAGTTCATACGGAATACCTTTGATAAAACCAGTTAAGATAAATACTGTCATGGCACCACCGAATCCACAGTATGCAAATACGATACCAGGGATAGACTGCAGCATGCTGATTCCAAGGAATTTACCTACATCACGGAATGTAGAAACCAGAGGAAGCATAACTACCTGGAAAGGAATTGTCATGGATGCGATAAATGTCATATAAATAACTGTAGACCATTTTGTCTTGTTACGGCAGATAACCCATGCAGCCATACCGCCAAATAAAGCAAGTAATACAAGGGAAACAACTGTAATGATCGCAGATGTTCCGAATGCACTCCAGAAACTGAAGTTAGAGTTGTTGACAACGTTTGAAATATTTGTCTTAAACTGTGCAAAGCTTGCACCCACAAAGCTTACAGGGTTTGCAACAATACCGTTTGCATTCTTAAATGTATTAATAAGTACCAGATAGAAAGGAGATAATATGTACGCTGCGATAACAATCGCAACAGCTGTAAGCACTACCTTTGGCGTTTTCTTCGTAACCATTACATTTCAACCTCCTTCTTATTGGAAATTCTAACCTGAATAATAGATACAGCAGCCAGGATAATGAAGAACAGAATAGCTTTCGCCTGACCAAGTGCATAATTGTTCTTGGAGATCGCTGTATTATAAATATTCAGAGCCAGCATCTGAGTACCGTTTGTCAGATAGTTTCCGAAGAAACTTGCAACAGAACCTGTACCATTTGTTAAAGCCATGTTAACATCGAACTGTTTGAATGATGATGTTAAGGTAAGGAATGTACAAATTGTAATTGTAGCTGCGATCATCGGAATCTTAATCTTAAATAATGTTGTAACTGCATTTGCGCCATCGATCTGTGATGCTTCCAGTACATCTTTAGGTACCTGTGTCAGACCAGTTACATAGATCAGCATGATATAACCTGCATACTGCCAGATATAAACAACGATGATAGCCATCATAGCTGTGTTTGTCTTTGACAGAAGTGAAATATTATTTGTCATCTTGATCAGTACATTGTTAAATACGAACTGCCATACATAACCAAGTACGATACCGCCGATCAGGTTTGGCAGGAAGTAGGAAGCTCTGAAGAATGAGAGTCCCTTAATCTTAGAAGTACAGAGTAATGCGAGCATAAACGCTACTACATTTACCAGAACCATGTTCAGAACTACAAACAGAATTGTGATGATCAGTGACCAGAGGAAACTTGGTTCATTGAACATTGTCTTGTAGTTTGCAAATCCTACAAATCCTGTCATCTTGATTCCATTCCAGTCTGTAAAGGAATAAAACACACCAAGGCATAATGGAATAATGACTGTTACTACAAATGTAAATAACAATGGAAATACAAATATAAAGTTAACGATGCTTCTGTGATGTTTTAATGTCGGGAATAAATACATTCCCAGTAAAATGCCGATTGCACCAATGATCAGTGCCGGACCTCTCCAGCCTGCTCCACTTCCGGAAATATCCTGAATCAATGCTACAGCCAGCAAAATAATACCGGCAATCAGACATACCATGGAGATTACTTTTTTACTAGCACTGTTTGTATTCATTTTGCCTTCACCCTTCCTATTTCTTATTCAAAGCAAAAATGCTACTGTCAATTTCGTTCTAAGTAACACAAAAATCAATGCGTCTTAACCGTTTTTGCGTACCTGAATGGAGGTCTGCCCGGACCTTTACTCAGGTATGCAGCGCAATAAAAATGGGCGGCAACATAATCGCCGCCCAACAGATATCAGTTATTCATTCTGATTAGTTTGCGTATGCACTCTCAAGAACCTGCTGCATTGTCTTTACAAATCCAGCTTCATCAAGGCTTCCAGATGCATAGTCAGCAAATACCTGACCTGTATAGTTCTGTGCGATACCTTCTTTGAAACCTGGAATTGACCAGTGCCATGCGGATGTCTTTCCTGCTTTCTGATAATCAGTAATTGTCTGAGCAAACGGATCCTCGCCTACGATTGTGCAGGATTTGAATGGGCTTACGAATCCAGCTTCTTTTACGAGGACTTCCTGAGCTTCGTCTGTTGTCAGCCACTGAAGGAACGCTTCTGCTGCTTCTACATTACCATCTTTGTATACAGACCACCAGGATGGGGAGCTTGTAAGGATTGTATCCTGTCCGTCTTCGAATGCGTATGGGATCATACCAACTTCGAAATTACCAGCTTCTTTGTAAGCGTCAGCGTCATCACCAACCATTGTTGCACCGATCCAGGATCCCTGTGTAACAAATGCATATTTACCGGATGAGAAGTTCAGGATCTGCTGATCGTATGTACCGGAAACAAGGAGTGCAGGATCTGAATACTGGTTCAGAAGACCTACAAAGTTAGCGAAATCTGTGAAACGGTCTTCGTCAAGTTTACCGCCATCATTGAGCATGTCAATGTAAGTAGTGTCTTCTCTGTCAAGACCTTCATCCAGATATGTACCAAATAAATGGTTACCGGTTGACCAGTAAAGGTTAACTGGCTCTGCTGCATAACCTACAACTGCTGTAAGTCCAAGTTCATCTTTCTTGGAATCGATTGTCTCAAATGCTTCTTTGATTGCATCCGGACTTGTTAATGTGGAAGGATCAATTCCTGCTTTGTCAAGGATGTCTTTGTTATATGCAAGACCGATTGCTTCTGTTGTATATGGGAAACCGATTGTACCCTGGCTCTCATCAACATAAGCTGCATCTGTATCAGAAGCCCATTTCTGATCGCTCATATCTACTAACATATCTGTCCAGTTAGCAAAGTCTGCTCCACTACCGTTTACGAAAATATCAGGCATGTTATCTGACTGATAGTATCCTTTCAGAGTACCCTGGATATCGATTCCGCCGCCCATGGATTCGATTTCTACTTTAGTTCCTGTTTCTTTCTCATACATTTCAGCTAATTTCTTCAACTGAGCGTCAACTTCGATCTTACCGTTTACGAGACGAATACTGTCACCGTCTGCTGCCTGTACGGATACTGCTGCCGGAACCATTGATGCGATCATAGATACTGCTAAAAGTGTTGCAAATACTTTTTTCTTCATTTTCGTCACCTCGTCATTTTTTTAACTGTTTCTTTTACCTTTTGCGCATAAGGTTTTTTGATATTTGTATAATACCACTTTGTTTCTGAAATAGCAAGACCTTTTTCGCATAAGTTTGAATTTTTTTATCTTTCTTTTTCGTCATTTGTTAAATATGCACAATTTCTTTTTCTGTCTTATTACACAATGTCCAAAAAAGTGCTACTTTGAGGTCAAAAAAATGCATATTCATTGGAATGGGTACTTTTTTTCGCACACCTTTCTCCTGAACATGCATCTTTTGTCCTTATGTTTTCCTTTTTTCTCTATAAAAACCTGTCGTTGTACTTATTCCAGGAATCTCTTCCATATCTTTAATCGTAACCATTTTCTGTCCATATTTCCTTCAAAATTATTTCATCTGCTTTGTATTCGAAGAAATCAAAATCTGCGCATTTCTTGTGAAGCACACGATCTGCACAGGTGATACCTACCATTGTTCCTGTAAATTCACCATATTTACAGTATTCATCAGAAAATCTCGTAGTATCAAAGATTCTTCCGATCTTCTGATAGTTTTCACCATCATAGCTCCATTCAAACCAGGATTTACGTCCTTCGATATAGAGTCTCAGATAGATTGGCTTATCTTCTACCGGAATTCTCGTGTTGAGGAATTCTGTTTTTTCACCATTTTCCAAATGGATGATAGACAACGCACTCTGTCCCAGTGTTTCGCTGTAATATTTTCGCAGATTGATATAGTTCATATTGTCGTAATACAGAATCAAGCCTGCACTGTGCTGATGAACTTCCGGCACGAATTCCATCTTTGTAGTGATTCTTGCATAAACACTGGTAAGTTTTCTGGCAAGGATACTTACTTTATTCAGGGAGGTTCTGGATTCCTGTCCACGGAGTCTTACATATCCCTTGCGTGCTTTTACATCCGCAAATCTCTCCGGCATGATTCTTGGCGCATAGTAGAAATTGCCAAGTTCTTCTCCGTCAAAGTCATCGAAATCAGGAGTTTTCTCTACCGGGTACTCTGGAAGGGAACTTTCCGGCACCTCCATTTTTGCCAGATTGCTTCCGTCAGCCATACGAAGCCAGTTATCCTCTGTCCACATCATCTTCTGGATTGCTGTTTCTCTTCCGAGTGTGCAGCGGAGTTCCGGCACGAACGGTCTGGAGCAGAGATGAACCAGGTATACCTCACCGGTAGGAAGTTCTACATAGCTTCCGTGTCCGGATTTCTGCAAAATGGAGTCCGGATTGTAATATTTCGGTTTCAGATGATCGGGATCCTGTCTCTCATAAGACTCTCCCGGTACACTGGTCACAATCGGATTCTTCGGATCTTTTTCATATGGTCCCCAGACATTTCCGGAGCGTCCCATTGTAACACAGTGATTGTATCCTGTGCCGCCTTCTGCGCACATAATGTAATAATATTCTCCTCGTTTAGTCAGATGCGGAGCTTCGATGCAACCTCTGTCTGTGCCGCCTCTCCAGATTCGTTTCGGATATCCTACAATTTCTTTTTTGGCAGGATCATATTCTACCATGCAGATAGCGCCTGGTTTTTCGTATCCTTCTCTTGTCTCCCACTCCAGGGAAACAATGTATTTCTTTCCGTTTGTATCATGGAACATGGAAGCGTCAAAACCTGAAGAATGAAGATATACAGGCTCACTCCATGGACCTCTGATATCTTTTGCACAGATCATAAAGTTATCTACATCGAAATATCTGGCGTTCATGGAATTCATCACTCCGTAAACCACATAGAACATATCTTCTTCCTCGCAGTAAGTAAGACATGGCGCCCAGATTCCTTTTGCGCTCGGAAGTTTCTTCAGATCTACTTTTTCATCATCTGTCAGTACATGGGTATATAATTCCCAGTTCTTTAAATCTCTGGAATGATAAACCGGAATTCCCGGAAACCATTCAAAAGTAGAAACTGCAAGATAATAGTCATCCCCTTTTCTGCAAATACACGGATCAGGGTTAAAACCTGGAAGTATTGGATTTTGAATCATTTTGACTTTTTTTCTCCTTAAATTATTCTGTATCTTTACAATCACACGGATTGTTAAATCGTTACAGCATATTTTATCATAAAAACAGCATTTCCGATATCCTATCAATATCTGAAATGCTGTTTTTTTATTGTTGTCTGTTATTTCTTTAAATCGTGTTTTATAATACACGGAACACAAGTTTATGCTGTCTGTTCTTTTTTCTTATTTGTGACTGTAAGCAGGTGACTCTTGATTAATACAGGACGTACTGCATTGTAAATTACTGCTACCAGGATTACTGAAACAACTGCATTGAATAGTGTAGCTGCAGCACTCATTTTCGCCAGTGCTTCGGCAAGTTTCTGCGGCTGTCCCAAGATATACTGTTTGTAGAAATATCCTACGATCGGATCTGCGATTACATTGAATCCAAGTCCTGCAACAGAAGCAATCAGGCTCCATTTGAATACATATTTCTTATCTGTACTTTCATTGATCTTTGCGATTTTGTGTGCTACCAGTCCTGTGATAAGGCCGATACAGAACTTCAGGACAAATGTTTTCGGCGCACCAGTAATATAAACCGGGTCCATCAGGTCTGCGATTCCCATTCCGATGGCACCGGACAAACCGCCATATACACCGCCGATAAGCAGTGCTGCCAGTACGCAGAATGCATTTCCAATATGAATGGAGGTTGCATCTCCGCCGGGTACCGGAATCTTAATCTGCAAAAATGTAAAAGATACGTAGCATAACGCAGCCATTAACGCTGTCTCAGCCAGTTTTGTAATTGTGCTGTTCTGTGTGTTCATAATAATTTCCCCTCTCGTGTTGCTGTATCAATTTATGAATGTATGATACACTTTGTTGATTTTTATTTCAATGACCAGTTTCTTCATTTTTTCAGAGGTCAGATTGAATATCTGGATTCTCTTTTAGATTTTAAAATATGAAAAAAGCCCCCTGTTTTATGCTTTTTCGCACTGAAACAGAGGACTTTACCTATTTATTCAATAACTTTTAATATATTTTCAGGCTTCCGCACTGCCTGAGCGATATTTTAAATAATTGATTTCTTAGATTCTTGCTACACCAGATTTTCTTGCAGCTTCTGCTACTGCTTTAGCTACTGCGTCTTTTACACGTGGGTCAAATGCAGCCGGAAGAATATATTCCGGATTTAATTCTTCGTCACTTACCAGACCTGCGATCGCGTATGCTGCTGCCACTTTCATCTCGTCGTTGACATCTGATGCTCTTGCATCCAGTACACCACGGAAAAGTCCAGGGAAGCAAAGTACGTTATTTACCTGGTTCGGGTAATCAGAACGTCCTGTGGATACCACTGCTGCGCCTGCTGCTTTTGCTTCATCAGGGAAGATCTCAGGTACCGGGTTTGCACATGCAAAGATGATCGGATCTTTTGCCATTGTGCGGACCATATCCTGTGTCAGTGTTCCAGGTGCGGATACACCGATGAAGATGTCTGCGCCTTTGATCACTTCTGCAAGAGTACCTTTCTCTTTGTTGAAGTTTGTGATCTTAGCCATCTCTTCTTTGATCGGGTTTAATCCCTCTCTGCCTTCGTAGATTGCGCCCTTTCTGTCTGTCATGATTACATTCTTAAGTCCCATGGACATTAACAGTTTGATGATAGCGATACCTGCAGCACCTGCTCCGGAAGTAACGATCTTCACTTCATCAAGCTTCTTGCCAACCAGTTTCAATGCGTTGATAACACCTGCAAGTGTGATAACTGCTGTTCCGTGCTGGTCATCGTGGAAGATCGGAATATCACAGCACTCTTTCAGTTTCTTTTCGATTTCAAAGCATCTCGGTGCGGAAATATCCTCAAGGTTGATTCCTCCAAAGGATCCGGCCAGGAGGCTTACTGTCTTAACGATCTCATCAACATCTTTACTGCGGACACAGAGCGGAATCGCATCTACACCGCCAAATTCTTTAAAGAGTACACATTTGCCCTCCATAACAGGCATACCTGCTTCCGGTCCGATATCTCCAAGTCCAAGTACTGCAGTTCCGTCTGTTACAACAGCAACTGTATTCCAGCGTCTTGTCAGATCATAGCTCTTGTTTACATCCTTCTGGATCTCCAGACAAGGCTGAGCAACACCCGGTGTGTAAGCAAGGCTTAAGGCATCTTTTGAATCTACTTTGGCTCTTGATACAACCTCAATTTTACCTTTTAAGTCATAATGCATTTTTAAAGATTCTTTTGCGTAGTCCATTTTGTTTTGGCTCCCTTCTGCACTCTTTTTTTGAGACGCCTACATTGTAACATTAACTTGGCTCAGATTCTACTGTTTTTCTGACCTTTTTTATCAAAATAATTAAAACATCATCTTTCTGCAGAAAATTGTGAAGATGCTGTTTCAGTTACGGGACTTTATCATCTGATATCAAGGGCAAAAAGAAGCTTTATATCATTATTTATCTGTATCAAAATGTACTTCTGTGCCGGCAACTGCCCGTTCATCCAGAAGCTGTTTGAAGGTCCTGGTCTTTGCTTTCTCTTCATAGTTATCAGACCAATAGTAGCCTTTCAGTTCGTCCATATACTCATAGTAGTCACAAAGATAAATATATACAGTGGAAATGTCTCTGTCCTGTATCGCATATGTGTTATTGCTGTTTGACACGCCTCCATATGGCATGATATCTCCATTGGCATCCAGCATAACTGCAAAATACTTTGCTTCCGGATCCTGCATTTTCATAGTGATCTCAAATGGTGTTTTCGTAATGGAGAGAACACCATCTCCATTTTCATCTACCACATTTACATCCTTTTTAACCGTATCGGAAGTATTTTTCTCTACATCTACGTTGAACTTCCAGTCACCCTTCAGTGTCCATGAGTTATATCTGTTATTACCTTCAATTGCCTCAGGATACCGTTCAAAATACTCATTCCACATCTCAGTGAAAAACTGATGTTCCAGATCCTTCTGTTCTTCTGTCAGGCTCTCATAATCTGCATCATCTGTGCTGATTCCATGCTCTGCCATTTTCTGATTATATTCATCCCGCAGATCCTGAGGGATATCCGGGGTAGTATCCTGGTCATCCGGAAGAGTACCCACAATATCTTTCAGATCCAGCTCCATGGCAAACCTGTCAGGTACTTTGATGTCTTTGACATAATCGCTGATTGCCGGACCTCCCACCTGAGGAAGGTTCTCATCACTGTATTCATCCATTCCCAGTACCTGGGCTAACTTATCAAAACTAAAGTCCTCGGAATCTACATCAATCCCTTTTTCTTTGAAAAATGCATTACGCACCTCATAATATTTTGTCCATCCTGCATCATCCACTGTCATATCGTCCACAGGAATACGCAAAACTCCTGCATAGGTGTTATCATCCAGCATTTTTCCATCCAGATAAGCATTAAACAGATTACTTTTTCCATCCATGTAATCATATTTGACTGTAGAATCCTCACTGAGCTTAATATTGGGTTTTCCATCAGATGTAATGAAGGTATCCGGGAATTTATCTTCTGTGTGGATTGCCATAGACAGATACATTGCCAGTTCATTACAGTATACCTCTGAGAGTGTGACAGTTGTTCCATCTACCGTTTTGCTGTAGGATTGATCGTCTTTCGTTTTATCTGCATTGTGATTTTCTGTTGTATTCTGATCCTCAACCTGAACATTTTGAGAATTACTGCTGCCCTCCTGACTTCCATCAGCATCTGCAGACAGTGCATCTTCTGTGGAATCTGTCAGCTGCTTTGCATATTTTGAATAATCACCATAAAATCCCAGGGAATTGCCGAGCTGCTTAAATACATTTCCGACCAGAGGAATGTTCTCTGCAAATGCAGGATTTGTGATACATACTGCGGAAAATACGGCTGCAGCTGCGGTCAGTCCCAAAGCTGTTTTGTATACTGCTTTGAATTTCTTGTGCGATTTTGCTGTTCCGGATGATTTCTTTCCGGAACTTCCTGTTGATTTTTCTGTTGATTTCTCCCGCAATCTTTGCACCATATTCTCTGTATTCTCCACATTTCCAGAAGCTGCTGCCATTTCTCTGATTCTGGAAAATGCTTCGTTTTTTGCATCTTCTGCCTGCTTTGGCAATGGAAACTCTGCCTGCATGATTTCCTCTATCGCATTGTCATTTCTGTTATTCTTTTCTTTATCAAAATCCAATTTCTTCGCCATAATCACTTCATCCCTTTCTTGCACTTACCGTTATGCTTCCTGCTGTTACTGATCCTGTTCTCAGATTTCCATTCTGATCTTTTGCAAGCTCTTCTGTGATACCTGTGAATTCTCTGTTTTTCTTCTGCTGCAGTCTTTTCTTCTGAATATTATCTTCTGCTGAAGTATATTCCTGCTTTAGCTGCACCCGGGCTCTGACCAGTCTGGTCTTTACTGTGTTTTCATTCATATTTAATATAGAAGCAATGTCTGCGATCCGAAATCCCTCTACATAATACAGAACCAGTATGATCCTGTAGGATTCATCCAGCATTCCAAGCATTTCCTTGAACTCAAATTCCTCAATGGACATGTCCTGTCCGGGAACTTCCGGAAGTTCTTCGGCTCTGCTGAAATTTTTGTAGTGTCTGTGGATTTTATTGCATTCATTGATCAGAATCCGGATTATCCAGGTTTTGAAATATTCCGGATTTTTCAGTGTATGTATTTTTTCAAAGCAGGTAAGTATGGTATCCTGCATGGCATCTGCGGCATCCTCATCATTATCCAGGATTCCCCTCGCCACCTTGTACATTGCCAGAGAATTCTTTTCCATCAATTCCAGAAATGCATCCGCATCTCCTGAGATGGAGCGTTTTACCAACTATATCAAATGCTGATCCTCCTTGTTTAGAGTTTTATGTGTTACTGTTTACTTCATATCCAGTAGCTCTTATGTTTTTACAAATATGTTTCATTCGAATGAAGCTTTGTTGTTTTGTTTTACACTTATTAGATGGGGAATTATAGAGAAAAGTTTCATATCTTTTAAATAAATTTTCAGGTATCAGATTTTTTATATTTATTATAACCTCTCATCCACATATAATTGTAATACAAACAAATTATAAGCCCTGAATTTCCCCATAAAAAACCGGCACATTTCTGCACCGGTTTTTTATCACTCATAATCTTTCTTAACGTTTTCTTTTTATTCTTCAGCATTTAATCTTTTCTGATACATAGACTGAAGCAGGAATTTTCCTGTCTCTGTTTTGAATACTTTTTCCAGCATATTTCTCACATTGTTTCCGGAGAAATTACTCTCATCTGCATTTACCAGATAATCTGCCTCTATCATGATCTGATAATCAATACCATCGATTCCGGTTATTGTATGATGATGACTTACAATATAAGAAACACGATTTACAAATTCTTTCGGCAGATCTGAATCTGCGAAAAATTCCTCTATCAGTGCCGCACTTTCTTCCTCCTGATGCTTGCCGTTGGCATTTCCATATTTTACTCTGCAGAGAGGGCAGGCAATATCATGAACAACCGCAGTTACCTCCACCAGCTTCTGCTGCTCCGGTGACAGATTTTCGCCCTCTGCGATTGTTTTTGCATATGCGTATACTTTCATGAAATGGTTGATGTCATGAAGATCGCCCTTGGAATACTCTACCATTTTCTTTACAACTTCTGATACTGTCATGTTTTGTTCCTGCCTTTCTCTTACGGGTTTAGTTACTTGTGCACTCCGTTCTCAGTAACCGTGTTTATCTTATTCTGAAAAACAGCAGAATCTTTCGATCCTGCTGTTTACAATTATCAATTATTTGCAGAGTTCCTCTGCCATAGCCTCAATCTCTGCTTCGTTTGCTTCGCTTAAGGAAGAAGTGATCTTTACATTATTTTCAAGCCATGTGATATTTTTGCTCTTTTCGAACATTCCCTGCATGATTCTTGCTGCTGCAGGTGCCCAGCTTCCGTTTTCAATGAGACCAATGGTGCGGTTCTGGTAGCTGCGTTCTGTAAGGTTCTCAATGTAGGTACGCATAAATGGGAAAATATCTCCGTTATATGTAATTGTGGCAAGTACCAGTTTGCCGTAACGGAAAGCATCTTCTACTGCTTCTGCCATGTCATCTCTTGCAAGGTCAAATACAGTTACTTTCGGGCATCCTTTTTCTTCCAGTTTCTGTGCCAGAAGTTCTACTGCTTTCTTTGTGTTTCCATAAACAGATGTATAGGCGATCACAACACCTTCGCTCTCCACTTTGTAGGAGGACCAGATATCATATTTCTCAAGGTAATGTCCAAGGTTCTCTGTAAGGATTGGTCCATGGAGTGGACAGATTGTCTGGATATCCAGAGTTGCGGCAGCTTTCAGGAGCTTTTGAACCTGTGCACCGTATTTTCCAACGATTCCGATATAGTAACGACGTGCTTCGCTGTCCCAGTCTTCCTCTACGTCAAGCGCTCCGAATTTGCCGAATCCATCAGCAGAAAACAGAACTTTATCAGTGCTATCATATGTAACCATAACTTCCGGCCAGTGAACCATCGGTGCGAATACAAATGTCAGAACATGTTTTCCAAGTGTCAGGCTCTCGCCGTTACCTACTACGAGTTTCTTTCTGTCCAGGTTCATGTTTCGGAAGAAATTCTCCATCATGGTAAAAGTCTTTGTGTTGGCAACAACTGTTGTGTCCGGATATGCCTTCATGAAGTTCTCAATATTAGCCGCATGATCCGGTTCCATATGCTGTACAACCAGATAATCCGGCTTCGCTCCGTTAAGAACCTCTGCTACATTTGTAAGCCATTCATCCTTGAAATTAGCATCTACGGTATCCATAACTGCGATCTTTTCATCCATGATCACATATGAGTTATAAGACATACCGTTTGGCACTACATACTGTCCTTCAAACAGATCTACCTGATGATCATTTACACCTACATAATAAATATCATTTCCGATTTTCATGATGTGAATTTTCCTCCTTATTGATCTCCTGTTATTTTTCAGAGATGAAAATTTCTTTTTTTATTTCTGCACCTATTATATCCAATTTCTTACTGGAAATCAATAGTATTACTGTCAACTAAATACAATCCTACGATAATTACTATCCGACAAAAAAGAATATTCATATAAAATAGAAATTCCTACTCATTTTTATTTAACCGAATCAAGTAATTCCCCTGACTCAAGTGTCTTTCATGCAAGATCTGTTATACCTTTGCGGAAAAAGTTGCCCAGGCACAGGCGGTCACAAAAACCATTCCATCTTCTCCCTCACATCTGCATGCTTCAGATAAATAACATTAAATTCTCTGACTATGGGCTCACCCTTCAGTGTAAAAATCCCAAGCTCCGGGTCGCTTTTGGCAAGTACTTCATATACAAATGAGATTCCATACCCGGACTTGATCAGGTCGATGATCATCTTAAAGCTGGAAATACATATATGCCGGTGAAAACGCTCCAAAGATTCATTATGCTCCAGAAGCTTTTCCTCCAGGATAGCCAGCGTTCCAGAACCTTTTTCGCGATGGATCAGAGTTTCTTTCAGGATCTCCTCTACAGATACTTCACGGCCTGCAAAGGGATGATCCTTCGGGCAAATCCCCACAAAAGGTTCCCGGCGATACAGCTGGCTTCCGAATCTGTTTTTGTCAAAAAATCCTTCTATGATGGCATAGTCCAGAGTATTTTGTTCCAATAAATGCAAAAGATGCTTTGTGTTATCCACGATCAGAGTCAGTGCTATATCCGGCTGATTTAAAAAATCGTGAATCCTGTCTGTGATCACATAGTCACCAATGGTCTTGGTTGCACCGATACGCAGCTCCCGGAGACCATTGTTTTTTATCTTTTCCCTGAGAAAATTTTCACGCTGCTGAACCGATCGCAGGTAATCCTCCAGCATCTGTGCAGCAGGGGTTTTAATCAGTTTTCTGTTTTCATAAAGAAAAAGACGGCAGCCATATTCCTTCTCCAAAAACTGGATATGCTGGGTAACTGCCGGCTGGGTAATATGTAACAGCTCTGCTGCCTCCCTGTAATTCATAACATTGCATACTGCCATAAAGGTTTCCGTTCTGTGATCTAACATAATCTTTTTGAACTCTCCTATTCTATTGATATCAGATAGTTTTTTCTGTGTAGTTTCCTTTTTCATAAGTATTACTTATCATATAATAAAAACTCATAAATTGATTTTATCATTTATAAAGCCTATAATCAACAAAAGAAACGCCGTATACATCAGAGAACAATAACGGCCATATAAAGGAGATACTGAATCATGAATGAGGAAAAGCCAGTAACATCTGACAATCAAAAACTAAGTCCCAAAGAAATCAAACGGGTAAAGGGTCTGGGATGTCTTCAGGACAAACGATATGATGACATCTTTAATATTCGGGTCATCACAGGAAATGGACATATTACCACAGATGAACACCGTGCCATTGCAGACGCTGCAGACAAATTCGGAAATGGTCAGATCACTATGACAACCCGCCTGAGTATGGAAATCCAGGGAGTTCCTTATGATAATATTGAGAAAACAATTGCTTTCCTTGGAGAACACGGCCTGATGACAGGCGGAACCGGAGCCAAGGTGCGTCCTGTTGTCTCATGCAAGGGAACAACCTGCCAGTATGGTCTGATCGATACCTTTTCACTCAGCAAGAAGATCCATGAGCATTTTTATGTAGGCTATCACGATGTAGTGCTCCCGCACAAATTCAAGATTGCAGTTGGCGGATGTCCTAATAACTGTGTAAAGCCTAATCTGAATGATATGGGAATTATAGGTCAGAGGATCCCAAAACCGGATGTTGAGAAATGCCGGGGATGTAAGAAATGTCAGATTGAAAAAAGTTGTCCTGTCCATGTCCCGAAATTAGTTGACGGTAAACTTTACATTGATCCTGAAGAATGTATCCATTGCGGACGCTGCAAAGGGAAATGTCCTTTCGGCGCAGTACCGGAATATCAGAATGGTTATAAAATCTATATCGGAGGCCGCTGGGGTAAGAGAATCTCACACGGTCAGGCTCTTACAAGAATTTTCACAGAGGAAGAAGAGGTAATGACTGTCATAGAGAAAGCAATCCTTCTCTTCAAAGATGAAGGAATCGCTGGAGAACGGTTTGCTGATACAGTGAAACGTCTCGGATTTGAGTATGTGAATGAGATATTGATTGGCTAAGCATTGAATCACCAAGTCAAGTGGATAAAATCATCCGCTCCGCTACTTGCTTGATTCGGTTAAATAATCACACCAGTCCAACCGTATTTTGCCACAGCCCTTTCTCTTCAGCTCCGGAGTGATGCAGATTGCTCCCATGATTATGATTGGGGATAGTGAATGTTGTTAACGTCAACTGCACTCTGCGGGAGGTTGTGTTTGACTGTATCCGCAACCTCCCGGTTACATCACAATCTCCATTGTATTGTACTTAATCACCACTTTACAACTTTTCATTAAGCCCAAGAATCAGCGGCAGGATCATTACGGAAGCGCATTCAAACAGAAATGTTCTGAGGAATGAAATGACTGCCAATGTAAGTCCATCATTGAGGGCTGTAAAGAAAGCGGAACCAAATATGGCAATCCCTGCGAAGATAAAGGAAAAAGCGCATCACCAACCATATTTATCACACCTGCAGTAACTGTCACAACCAGTCCCAGTTTCGGCTTTTCTGTGGTAACAGCCAGGCTTGAAAATGCATATTGCAGCATAAGAAATGGTAATGCTACAAGAATAATTCTTCCTCCGTCCAGTTGCTTAGCGCTTTACATTCAGCCTCAAATAGTCGTGCAGCTGTCTTGGAAGTATATATTTTTCCTTTTTCAGTAAGATATACCATCTTCGATTTTCCATTGCATTTTTATTTTCTTCTTTCTACACTTTTAGCACTTCCTATAACGAAATACTGAACATTTCTGCTACTTCCCTGGCTACTCCATTTTCTTCGCAATCAGCTACAACTTTCTCTGCCATGTTAATAATCTGTGGAACTGCATTTGCAACTGCTCTACTGTGACAGAACTCCCTGAACAGACATGCATCATTCACTCCATCGCCAAACACCATTACTTCCTCTGATGATGTGGCATTTTCATCTATAATACGTTTTACCATTTGAAATTTATCAGCTGCCGGAGAAGTAATCTCCACATTCCAGGGAGCTGAAGAAGTGACATATATATCTGTTCTGCCTTTTAATTTCTCTTTTGCCTTCTGAATGTTTTCATAATCTTTAGAAAAAGCAAAAATCTTCAAAATATAAGCTGTTCCCTTCTGATATTCCTGAAACGGAATAAGATCCGATGAATCATCCAGCAATCTTGGCGCAGTAGCATAGTTACCTTCAGAAGTATTTATCTCCAGATCAATATTTCTCGTTGTAAAAAATGTAATTAATTCTTCACATATGTCCTGAGGTAATGCCTCATAATACTGTTTTTCTCCATTACAACTACGGTATTCTGCCCCGTTCAGCAAAATCATATCCAAATCAATATCTGCCTTTTTCAGCACAGGTTTTACTGTTTCGAATCCTCTCCCAGTGGCAATTACCCAACTGATTCCCATCTGCTGAGATCTTCTGATTATTTCAGCCGTAAGAACACTCATCTCTCCATTCTTTCCAGTCAGAGTCATATCCAAATCGCTGACGATCATTCGTATCATAATACCATTCCCCCATATGTTTGTGAATTTTAAATACAGTGCTGTTTGAAAATACTTTCTACAAAATGTACGCTTAAGCTACATAAACTGAATAAGAGTAGAACCTCCCACATATGAATTTTGGGGACAAAATACTTTTTGCCCCCAAAGTTATATTTATGGTATCACAGCTTTCTTGTAAATTCAACCATTCCAGAAGTTGGAACAGAAATTATAACAAATTGATTAGCCGACATTTCGTTACTCTCCATTAAATTTCCATAGCAGTCCCGTACTTCATATTTAAGAGTATCTGAGGAATTACACCTGAAGCATACCTCTTCTTCCTTTACAGCGTGAATATAATAAATTTTCTTATTAATATCTCTTAAATCTGCCAGTCTTCCTTTACTGTAATGCACCAGTATTTTTTCATTTCCACATTCTGCACAGACCTCCGGATAAAGATTTTCCGGTTCTTCTGGCTGAATCTGGCTATGTAACAGAATTTCTCTCTTTTCATCCATAAACCCAAGCCAGAACAATAACATTCGCTTCATATCATCCGTTATCTGATCCAGACATACCGAAATCTGTACAGTTGCAAACAAACAGCTCAACAACTGTAATCCTGCATCTTCCGGCTTCTCAGCAGGATGCCACATCAGCATATCTGAATGAACCGCTGTACTGCCACTTAAAAGCCGCAGGTCAATCGTACCTGTTCGATTGCTGACTGCGGATCCCGGACAGTCACTTACACGAAAAATATTTCCGTATCTTCGTATCTGAGGTCCAATATATCTTTGTCTGAACTCAATCAGAATATCCGGGCGGATTTTTTTCAGAGTATCCATAACATCTGTAAGGAAAATATTCAGCGCATCCTGTATATCATGACAATCCATTTGCTCATTATAGGAAGGACTTTCTTCCTGGAAATAGAACTCATCAATAAAATCCAGTTTTAAGCCATCCAGATTCCAGTCTTTTACTGCTTTTACATAGATTGCTTTCAGATATTCCCGGACTTCCGGATATCTCAAGTCAAAGATTCCAGCCTGCTGACTTTCATTATATCTCAATAGTTTATCATGAAATCTTTCCCATGCTTTAGTATTTTTTCCAATATAAGGTACAGAGAACCATAAAAGATATTTCAGCCCCATAGCCTGTACCCTTGCTACATGCTGCGCAAAATCAGGGAATTTCTGCTGTGATGGTTCCCAGTCTCCACAATAAGCGTATCCTCTGTTATTATCTTCTGTCTGCCATCCATCATCTACGATAATTGCTGAAAATCCCATTTCGGCAGCACGCAGACTTTCTTCTTCTACACTCTCTGCCGTAATATTCTGGTGTTGGGAATACCAGAAGGAATACATCGGTTTCTTTGCAAGCTCAGGAACTTCTGCCGGCATGATATTCAGTGTCTCTTCCCACCAGTATCTGACTTTATCAAGAACTTCCCAGTATTTTTTTCTTTCTATTGATTCCCAGATTGTAATTTTCAAATCTTTTTCGCTGAAGCCCTGCGTAACCGGAATTTCAATTACACACAGCATATTTCCATCTTCTTCATGAATTCCACACTTCATAAATACTTTCTGGCGTACTTCTGAAAGAGCGATTGTATGGCGGTTCATTCCGTCAGAATTATAAAAGCATACAACCGGCGCGGAACTTGCCGTCATAGATTCCACAGCAGAATCATAATCTGCTTTTACAGAACGGTCAAATTTACATATTGGAAACCATCTGCCGCTGATATCTGTTGCAGGAAAAACAAATTCCAGTCTGATCATACCTTCCTTGTTGTCTTCTGCCTGTTGTTTCATCTCAATATCCACGTATGTTATCTTCACGTCCTGAAGCTTATTTTCTTCCTGAACACATGTGTTTATTTTTAGATTGCTGTAAACTGTCATATAGTTATTCTCAGTAATTTTTTTCATTTTGCTTCTCCATATACACAGTAATCCTGTATCGCCATTACTATTAGTCAATCAGGGGGGATATTTTCAACCCTCTTCACCATTTACTCATAATTTTGATACAGGATCTGCTCTTTTTATAATTTTTCAGGTTATGATTTTACGGCTCCTGCCACAACACCTGCGATAATGTACTTCTGCAAAAACAGATACAGTACAATTACCGGTGCTGCGACCATAAGTAATGATGCCATGATCAGTCCCAAATCTGAAGAATATGTTCCATAAAACATCTGTGTCGCAATTGGAAGCGTATACAATTCTTTCTGTGTCAGAACCAGAGATGGAAGCAGGAAATCATTCCAGATACCCATTGCATACAAGATTACCAGTGTAGCGGTGGTAGGTTTTAACAATGGAAATACGATTCTGAAGAACGTCTGATATTTTGTACAGCCATCCAGCTTCGCTGCTTCTTCCAGTGACATTGGAATATTACTTTTGATAAATCCATGATACATGAAAACTGATTGTGCTGTTGAAAATCCCACATGCATCAGAATCAGCGTCAGTCTATGATTCAGGATATGAAGATTTCCTCCGTAAATTGACACCAGTGGAATCATGATAACCTGAAATGGAATTACCATGGAAGCAATCATCAGTCCGAAAAATATTTTGTTTATTTTATAATCCATTCTGACAAACAGATATGCACACATCGCAGATGTAATAATGATCAGCACAACACTGACACCTGTAATGCAAAGAGAATTCAAGAATGCTCTGATAAAATTCATTTTATGGAATGCTTCCACGTAATTATCCAGAGACGCTCCATGACTTCCGATCAGCGCCATAGGCTCCTTAATAATATCTCTTTTGGTTTTGAAAGAATTAATGATAACCATTACAAATGGAAACATATAAACGACCAGTGCACAGATAAGAACAATGATTTTTATTGCTAATCCGGCTTTTTTATGTACATATCCTCTCTGGTTTAAATCCATTATGCTTCCACCTCCTTACGTTTACCCATTACTGCCTGAGAAATTGAAATTACGGCAATTACCAGGAATAAAATCAATGCTTCTGCCTGTCCAAGACCATATTCTTTTGCTGAGAACGCCATATTATATACATACATCGCAGCCAGTCTTGTAGAATTGAACGGACCTCCCTGTGTCAGGGAAATGTTTACATCATAAGTAACAAATGCTCTTGAGATTGCGAGGAAAAAGCAGATTGTAAATGTACCTGCCATTAATGGCAAAGTAATATAGCGCATTGTTTTCTTTTCGTCACATCCATCAATACGTGCTGCCTCTTTTAAATCCTCTGAAACACCCATCAAACCGGCAATATAAATCAACATCAGATAACCGGAAAGCTGCCAGACTGTGACGATGATCAACGCCCAGAAAGCCTTTACCGGATCTGATAGCCAGGAAGACGAAAATAACTGAATTCCTGTTTTTTCTCCGATAATTAAAATTCCTTTATTAAATACAAACTGCCAGATATAACCAAGTACAATTCCACCGATCAGATTCGGGGTAAAAAATGCTGCGCGGAAAAAGTTACTTCCTTTAATTTTACTGGTAACGAGATAAGCAAGTAAAAATGCAACCACATTTGCCAGAATAACGGAAATCAATGCATAAAGGATTGTTTTTCCAAGAGAAACCCAGAACTCTTTATCCTGAAACAGTCTTGAATAATTTTCAAATCCGACAAATGGTATTTTGCTTGAGATTCCATCCCATCCTGTAAAAGTCAGATAAATACCATAAATAAATGGAAGCAGTACTACACAGGAAAACAAAATAACAGACGGACCGCCAAATCCCAGAAATGTCACGACTTTACTGCTTAATTTGTTATTTTTTTTCATCAATCACAGCCTCCTGTCCCTTTCTTACTGTTTCTGCCAATAACTCTCAATGCTTGCTTCCAGTTCTTCTCTTGTGCACTGGTCGCCTAAATATTTCTGCATTTCTGCTCCAAGCGTTTTCCAGTGGTCTCCCGGTAAGTTTGCAAATGTTTCAAAGATCTTCTCATCTGCTGTATATTTCTGTACAGATGCGCCTAATGGATTCGTTACTTCCAGATCAATATTGGAAAATGCCGGTACAAGATTACATTTATTTACAAGGAAATCCTGTCCATTTTCATCATATACAAGCCAATGTAAGAAATCTTTTGCTGCCTGCTGCTGTTTTTCATCATTATATTTGGTATCGATCATCAGATACTTTGTTGCACCACCGCAAAGATTTTCTGTTGCATCATTATCAGCATCATTCTGTGGAATCGGCATAATTCCATACTCTGTATCGTCCTCTGCAAACTCAGACATCTCAGCCCATGCCCAATTTCCATTAAACCAGAATGCAATATCTCCTTCTGTGATACTGATAGCATTTTCATCATAATCAGCAGCCAGAGGATTGTCTTTGTTCATATTGTACTCTTTAAGAAGATCAAACGTATCCATTAAAGAATTCCATCTGTCATTATCACCCAGTTTTACAGAACCATCTTTGATTCCGTCAACAAAATCCTGCGCTCCTTTGGCTGTTCCATCCTGCTCCTCATATACCTGAGTCAGATAATGTCCGCCCAGAGACCAGTCTTCCATATTTAAGGCTACCGGTGTTTCCATACCGCCATCTACCAGCTTATCAAGAATTGCTTTTAAATCATCGGTAGTTTTAATCTGTGATGGATCAAATTCTTCACCTGTTACTTCTTCAATAGCAGTTTTGTTATAAATCAGACCACGAGCTTCGATGCAGAATGGAAAACCTTTTAATTTATCATTCACAACACAGCCAAACTTTGTGCCTCCTATATCTGCCCATTCTTCATCAGAAAGATCCATGGCATATTCATCAAGCATCAGGATATCCTGTACATCTCCCATAAAAATAGTTGGTACCTCACCAGAAGCGTATCTCTTTGTAATATCTTCGGAAGGAGAATCTCCGACTGTCACAGATACTTCAACTTCAACACCTGTCGTTTTCTCATATTCCTCTGCAAGCTCTTCCCACTGTGTCTGAAGTTCATCCTTTGTATTAAGAATTGTAATTTTTACATTATCATCTGCCATTACTGCTGTACTTCCCATACCAAGGCTGGATACTGCCAATGCTGTACAAAGTGCCGCTGCTACAACTTTTCTTCTCATAAAAAATTCCTCCGTTAATATTTTTTCTCTTTTTTTATTCGTTCTTTCACCTGATCAGGTTTTCTTTTCTCTAGCGCTTCTGTTTATATTAAACACGATTATGCTTGATTTTCATATAGTATTTTCCGATAAGAATATGGAAAAAACTAACTTTTTATGATATAATAAACGCATGGACGAATATAAAGAGACCTCACACAACCTGATTTATAAATCTACCTCTGATCTGGCGATCTACAGTGCCGGTTACGAAGAATGCTCACCAGGATATAGTTACGGACCGAGAATCCGTTCCTATCATGTCATTCACTTTGTTCTGTCGGGAAAAGGAGCCCTGCATATTAACCAGCATGTATTTCAGTGTCAGAAAGGAGATGTATTTATCATTCCTTCCGGAAAAGTATCTTTTTATCAGGCTTCTTCCACAGATCCCTGGAGTTATGCGTGGATAAATTTTCTTGGGATAAACTCTGAAATGTATGTATATCAGCTTATGATCTCAAGCGATGATGTCTATGTTCTTCACGGACTTGATACTGAGAAATATAAGAAATGTATTTTGGAGATTCTTTCTATTTTTAATAATAATATAAGCAGTTATTTCTATGCAAACAGTGTCCTGCTGCGCATTATATCATATCTTTATGCAGATGTAGGTTTTCAGGAAAAAAGCTGGGGAAAGATTTCCATTGCTGATGAAATCAAATTTTATCTGGACATGAAATATTCAGAAAAACTCAGGCTTCAGGATGTTGCCAGAAAATTTAATGTTCATCCCAATTATATGACAAGAATTTTTCATGAGAAATTTAATGTTTCTCCCAAACAGTATCTGATGGATCTGAAATTAAAAAAAGCCTGCCGCCTTTTAACTACGACAGAACTTCCTGTATCTACCATTTCCAGCTCTTTGGGATTTGATGATCAGATGGCATTTTCCAAAACATTCAAGAAAGAATATGGAAAGTCTCCTTCTGCTTACCGCGCAGACTCCCGGCTTTCCAGTATTGGTTTAGTTGCTGATTCTGAATATTCATAAGGCAGCAGAACTTTTAATCCTGCTGCCTTTTATTTTGAATCTATAAGCTATTTGCTTTTATTTGAAGATTTTATTTGCAAAGTTCCTCAGCCATAGCGGAAAGCATCCTCTACTGCCTCTGCCATATCTTCTCTTGCAAGGTCGCATACGACAACCTTCGGGCAGCCTTTTTCTTCCAGTTTCTGTGCCAGAAGTTCTACTGCCTTCTTCGTATTTCCATAGACAGATGTATAAGCGATCATAACACCTTCGCTCTCTACTTTATAGGAAGACCAGATATCATATTTCTCGATGTAATGTCCCAGATTCTCTGTAAGGATCGGACCATGAAGAGGACAAATAGTCTGGATATCCAGAGTTGCTGCTGCTTTCAGAAGTTTCTGAACCTGCGGGCCATATTTTCCAACGATTCCGATATAGTAACGGCGTGCTTCGCAGTCCCAGTCTTCCTCCACGTCAAGTGCTCCGAATTTACCGAATCCATCAGCGGAAAACAGAACTTTGTCAGTGCTGTCATATGTAACCATAACTTCTGGCCAGTGAACCATCGGTGCGAATACAAATGTCAGAACATGTTTTCCAAGTGTCAGGCTCTCGCCGTTACCTACTACGAGTTTCTTTCTGTCCAGGTTCATGTTTCGGAAGAAATTCTCCATCATGGTAAAAGTCTTTGTGTTGGCAACAACTGTTGTGTCCGGATATGCCTTCATGAAGTTCTCAATATTAGCCGCATGATCCGGTTCCATATGCTGTACAACCAGATAATCCGGCTTCGCTCCGTTAAGAACCTCTGCTACATTTGTAAGCCATTCATCCTTGAAATTAGCATCTACAGTATCCATAACTGCGATCTTTTCATCCATGATCACATATGAGTTATAGGACATACCGTTTGGCACTACATACTGTCCTTCAAACAGATCTACCTAATGATCATTTACACCTACATAATAAATATCATTTCCGATTTTCATGATAAAATGTTCCTCCTTAGCGATATCCGAGCCGGTCAAATCCGGTTAAAAATTCCATTTTTTCTTTTCTGAACCTATTATATCCACATTCATATCGTTCGTCAAGTCTCATACCTGCTTATAAAATCAATTTCTCATTTATTTTATATAAAAATCTGGAAATACTTGAGAGTGTACTATTGCTACTTTTTTTCTTTTATTTCCCTTCAAAAATCTGAGCGATCGGTGAATCCGCGGACAGTATCACTGTTTTGTCCTCACCTTTCATAGATGTCTTCAGCGCATCCAGACTTCTCACAAAAGAATAAAACTCACTCCTGTCCTCTTCTCCATAAGCCTGAGCAAGGATTTTCATATATTCCTGCTCACCCTCTGCCTCCAGGATCTCTGCCTGTTTTTTTGCATCAGAAATCTGGATTGCTACTTCTTTGTCTGTTTTATTTCGAATCACCTTTGCTTCGGAGTTTCCCTCTGCCTTGTAAGTCGCTGCAATATTATCTCGTTCAGAAATCATTCGTTCATACACAGCTTCCTTATTATCATCCGGCAAATCCAGCTGCTTGGTTTCGAATTTGAGAAGTTCGATTCCATACTGATCCATGTTTGTTCCTATTGCCTCCATAACCATATCAGACAGTTCTCCGTCACGGCTTGTGATCACCTGATCCTGTGACATACTGCTGATCGCATTTTTGGTGGCATTATACACAGCAGTATTAATTCGGCTCTCACCACTTTCCACAGAAGAGTTTAAGGTCTGTGCAAATTTAAGCGGATCGCTGATTTTCCAGAGAACATAGCTGTCGCTGATCATCGTTTTCTTATCTTTTGTAATTACATCAGATGCTGCCAGATCATACAGCAATGTTTCCTTTGGCAATGACTGTGTACTCTCTATAAACGGAATCTTAAAACTGATTCCCGATGAGCTGATCACCCTGTCAACCTTACCAAACTGGCGAATCAGTTTGTATTCGTTTTGCTGAGTTACTGTTACTGATGCTCCGACAGCTACAACCGCTGCAGCCACACCAATTAATATTCCAACTTTCTTACCTTTCATAATAAATCCTTTCGTTTGTCATAGGCGGAAACCCGCTGCCTTTAGGTGATGGGTAGTTGACTTACTAAAACACCTTTTATATGAAATATTTTCTGTCATTTCATTATTCGTTCTCAGAATCATTTAAATTTTGTGTGTCCTGAGCAGGATCTGTGTTCAGTGTCTCTGTCGGATTCTCTGAACTGTTCCCTGTAAAAGAATCTAACGGCAGAACCTTCTGCACTCCATCTCCATTATCAATCACAATCTTCATTCCCGGCAACACATCTTCCATTGTCTCATAGAACATACGCTTCTTTGTGATCTCCGGATTCTTTACATACTCCTCATACATGGCATTAAAACGTGCAACCTCAGCTTCCGCTTCATTAATCCTTACCTGTTTCTGCGCCTCAGCATCCTGAATGATCTGGTCTGCTTCTGCCTCAGCCTCCGGAAGCTTTTCGTTTCTGTATTTATTAGCATTATTCAAAGCAGTTTCTTTTCCCTGCTTGGCAGTTTCTACTGCTTTAAATGCTTTCATAACTTCCTGTGTGGGCGGTTCTGAATCCTGGATTGTGATATTCACAAGTTGGATTCCCAGATCCTGTTCCTCCATCTGTTTCAGTATCATTTCTTTGATCTTGCTCTGGATTTCACCTTTTCCGGTTGTAAGTACTTCATCCACATCATAACTTGCGATTACTGTACGAATACAGCTCTGAGAAATATTTTTTAGAATATCTTCCGGTTCCTCAGAATTATAAAGATATTTTACCGGTTCTAAAATTCTGTACTCAACAAAGAAATCTACATCAATAAAGTTATAATCCGATGTAATCATAATGCCCTCATTCTCAACCACCGAATTATCTCCCATACTATATCCAATAGGAAATCCCTGGATCGTTGTATTTACTTTCTGTACTTTCTGTATAAAAGGAATCTTAAAATGCAGTCCTGTTTCTGCCACTGCTTTCGGCACTCCGAAAGTTGTCAGTACTGCCTGTTCCTGCTCCTGGATCTGATAGGTAGCATCTCCTGCAAGCCCTGCAATAATTACCAGCCCTGCTGCTCCTATTACAATACGTTTCACATGTTTTCCCGGCTTCTGTAATTTTTTAAAAGGATTTACTTTTTCGTTCACTTTTCTCCTCCGTTTCACCATTTGGCAAGATTAAATTTTTTGCTTCTAAAAATTTCTGAAGAAAAGAAAAAGACTTTCATTTCAGACATAAGATGAGCTCTTCTCTTAATGTCTAAAACAAAAGTCTTGCCGATTATATCATAATGCGGGCATTCTTAATCTGCCGTTCTGACGCATTTATGTACCATTTATAGGAAAAACAAGTCCAGTTCTTCATAACGATGGCCGCTACTCCCTTTTCTTTGAGTAGCATCATATCATAACTATTTACAAAATGCAAGAAATATTTTTCTCAAACACCCCATACTTTCTTCAGTGTTTCCAAATCCTTATTTATAATCTTCATCTGATCCCGTTCACTGAGTTTCCGTAATGGAAGCAAATTATAATAATTCTCAATGATAATCCATCCTTCATAACCATGTTTTTTCAGACTTTCCATCTGAGGGAAGAAATCTGTGTTTCCATCTCCCAACAAACAGCCACCCGGTTCATTAATACCATCTTTTACATGAAGCTGACTATCCATATACGGATAAAGTCCTTCAAGCTGTTCACACTGGTTCATATTAAAATTAAATTTGAAGTTCTGTGTATCAAAGTGTATTGTCAGATTCGGCATATGGATTTCTTTCAGCAGCTGAATTTGTTCTTTATAATCCAGCGCATTTTCTGTCATAACAGTAATATCTTTCTTAATCGCTTTTTCACAAATAAATCTGAGTGCATTCTTTGTTGCCTCTACATGAGACTCCTCTGTGATCAAATTTTCCAGGAAGTTGGGAACCATAATCTTGGCTATTCCCATTTCTGCGGCTACCTGAACTGCTAATTCCATCTGGTCATACGCGATTTTTCCATTCTCTGTATCTTTTCCATGGATAAATTCATGATCCATCACATCATTAAGAACAATAGACGGATATTCGATTCCTAACCTATTTCCCTCTTCAAGATACGCTTCCTGAATCTGTTTCTGAGCTAACGGATAACCCCATTCATAACTTCCAAGTTCAAGTTGAATTCCATCCAATCCAGCTTCCTTTGCAATCTGTGGTCCAAAATATCCACCACCAGGAAGTCCCCATGCCACACAGCCGAATTTAATCTTTTTCCCCATATATGCCACCTACTCTAAATTTGCATGATGCTTAAACATTTCTTCTTCTGTTTTTCCAAGTTTCTTCATAAGAATCATAATAACTGCATCATAAACAATCCAACTCATCTGTTCAAACACATTTCCCATAGGCTGAGCAGATTCACTTGTATCTTTTAGGTTACTCTTTGGAGTTGCACCCGGGATTACGATACAGTTTTCACATACCCTACCAATGGAGGCTTCTGGATGAATTGTTACTGTCACAACAGATGCTCCTGCTTCTTTTGCTTTATTTGCCATAACAATCAAACTGTCAGTTTCTCCTGAACCTGAACTGATAATAAGGAGATCTTTTTTTTCAATTGCCGGTGTTGTCGGTTCTCCCACAAAGAATACTTCCAGCCCCAGATGCATCAGGCGATTTGCAAACCCTCTTGCTACAAATCCAGAACGTCCAGCTCCTGCTACAAAAATATGCCTAGCTTTAATAATCTCATTAGCAAACTTTTCAAGTGAAGAAGAAGAAATATGTTTTGCATTTTCTGTCAATTCTTCAAGAATTTCCTCCAGTATAATTGAATTTTCCATTTCTATCATCTCCTTCCATTGCCTTTTTTATTCAGGCTTTTACTTTTCTGGAAAATTTGAATCCGGTCTGTTTAAACCAGTCAATATAAACTGCAATCAGAATTACAATCCCCTGTACAATATACTGCCAGGAAGAGTCAATACCAAGAAGGTTCATTCCATTTTTCAGAACACCAATTACAATTGCACCGATAACAGTTCCTGCGATGGTACCACGACCTCCGTTCATACTTGTTCCACCAAGAACAACTGCAGAAATCGCATCCATTTCAGCTCCGTCTCCCAGTGTCATCATTGCAGTAAAAGTACGTCCTACTGTAAGGATTCCTGCTAAAGATGCAAGTAACGCACTATATACAAATACGAAAAATGTAACCTTTTTTACATTAATACCAGAATATTCAGCAGCCTGTTTATTACCACCAACTGCATAAATATGACGGCCTAATTTTGTTTTATTAAGGATAAAAGAAGAAACTGCAATTACTGCAACAATACAATATAACTGAATCGGAATTCCAAATATAGTACCCATTCCCCAAAAAGTATAGCTGTCATCAAGAACAGAAATTGTCTGAGCCTTTGTATAAACACGGGCAATACCACGACCAATATTCATCATTGCAAGAGTAACGATAAATGCCGGAATATTTGTAGAAGAAACAATGTAACCGTTAATAAGACCAATTACAACTCCAGCAAGGATTCCTCCAAGGATACCAACATAAACAGGAAGTCCATTCCATGAAATGAGTCCTGCACTGATACATCCTGAAACCGCAATTACTGATCCTACAGAAAGATCGATTCCTGCAAGCAGAATTACGAAAGTCATTCCACATGCCAGAAACAAATTGATTGTAATCTGTCTGACTACATTAAATAAGTTTGTAACTGTTGCAAAACTGCTGGTTGTAAAACTTAATACAACGCAAAGAATAACCAGTCCTGCAAGAATACCCATATTAGATTTAATTGTCTGTATTACAGATAAATTTTTCCAGTTTTTGTTTTCCATAATCGTCACCCTATTTCCTTTGTCGCAAACGCCATAATTTTTTCCTGATTAAATTCATTTCTGTTCAATATTCCTGTGGTGTGTCCCTGATTCATTACCACAATACGATCGCACATGTTGATCAGCTCCGGCATCTCCGAAGATATGAAAATAATTGATAAACCTGTCGCTGTCAGATTATCAATCAGATGATAAATATCTGATTTGGTTTTTACATCAATGCCTCTTGTCGGCTCGTCCAGAATAAGAATTTTTTCTGTGACCAGAAGCCATCTACTGATGATAACTTTCTGCTGATTACCTCCTGAAAGCTTTCCTATTTCCTGCTCTATAGAGGAATATTTTGTCTGCATAACTTCATCAACATATTTTCTGGCAAGTTCAATTTCTTTCTTCCTGTTATATCGGCCTTTTTTCAAAAATTTGTCCAATATTTCAATCGTTGCATTAAAACGTATTCCCTGGATCGGATAAATTCCTGACTGCTTTCTGTCTTCCGGAACAAGTCCGATTCCTGCATTTATTGCAGTTTTTACATTTTTAATATCAACTTCTTCATTTTCAATATAAATATGTCCGCTATCCTTATGACGAAGTCCAAAAATACACTCCATTGTTTCACTTCGTCCAGATCCAACCAGTCCTGAGAACCCAAGGACCTCTCCTCTTCTCAGTTCAAAATTAACATTTTTTACTTCTTTTCCAGAAGCAAGATTTTCTACCTTGAGAATAATATCATCTGAATAGTTTTCATGTTTCTGATACAAATCTCCAAGTTTTCTTCCAACCATGAGCGCCACTAGATCATCATGTGTGGTCTCTTTTGTAACTACTGTATCAATATATTCACCATCTCGCATAACTGTGATACGATCAGTGATTGCATCCAATTCAGCCATTCGATGACTAATATAAATAATTCCAACATTCTTTGCCTTTAAAGCTCTGATTGCCTCAAAAAGAGCATCTACTTCATTTTCTGTCAAAGATGAAGTCGGTTCATCCATAACGATTATTTTTGCGCCAAAGGAAATAGCGCGAATAATTTCTACCATCTGCTGTTGTGCAATATTTAAATCTCGGATAAATTGAGTTGATTTCAGTTCAAGATGCATAGAATCCAAAAATCCCTGAGCCATTTCATTCATTTTCTTTTTATCGACAGTACCTGCTTTTGTTTTTGGTTCTTGTCCAATAAAAATATTTTCTGAAATTGTCATATCCGGAATCAGCATCAGTTCCTGATGTATAATACGAATTCCGTGCTCTTTTGCACTCTCAACACCTGTAATTTCTACTTCTTGTCCATCAACCAGAATCTGTCCGCTGTCTTTTGTATAAACTCCACCGAGAATTTTAATCAATGTAGATTTTCCGGCACCATTTTCACCTAAGAGAGCATGAACCTCACCTGCTTCCAATTCCAAGTGATTGTCCTTCAGCACAGAAACTCCGGAAAAAGACTTACAGATATTTTTCATTTCCAATAAATGTGCCATAAATTTTCTCCTCTAAATAACAAACATTTCCCACTTTTTTCTATATGGGCAAAAATGGGTGCAGCCTGCGCTGCACCCGCTTAAATTTACTGCCAGTCAGCGTCTAAATACTCATCAATATTTGAAGAATCAATTGCAAATGCAGGTACATCTACTTCGAATTCTTCCGGTTTTTCTCCTGCGATAAGAGTTTTAGCTGCCTTATAGCACTCTTTACCAATAGTAATCGGGGACTGAGCTGCTGTCATACGATAAATGCTGTTGTCTTTAGCAATTACTTTCTTAGCTTCTGGAGCACCATCAACACCGTAAACATATACTTCTTTTCCAGCTGTCGTAAGTGCTGCATATGCCCCCATACCAGCCTGGTCATTAATGGAGAAGATCGCCTTGATATCTGGGTTTGCCTGGATGATATCACTTGTGATTGTCTGTCCTTTTTCTACAGTTCCCTCTGCATCAAATGTTGCTACAACATCAAATCCTTTTCCTTCAATTGTATCTAGGAATCCCTGTTCACGATCGTTGCAGGCATTGTTTGCAGGATAATCAAGAACTGCAATTTCTCCACCATCCGGGAAATCTTCAAGCATTGCTTCTGCACAAAGTACACCAGCCTGATAATTATCAGTTGCAACATAAGAACCAACCAGATCAAGATTAGATACAGAAGTATCAAAGTTTACTACCGGAATCCCTGCTTCGTCTAATTTCTGCAGTGCAGGTTCAATTGCATCTTTGTCAACTGGATTTAAAAATACTGCTGAAACCCCCTGTGCAATAAAATCTTCAATAATCTGAATCTGTTTCGCGCTGTCCTGCTGAGCATCCACTACAACTGTTTTATTTCCATCAGCTTCTGCTTCTTCTGTAATGGAATCTGCAACTGTTTTAAAGAAATCAGATTCACACCAATATGTAACACCATAAGTCTGTCCACCATCTTCAGATGCAAAAACACTTGCTGGAATTGTTGTTACTGCCATTGCTGCTACGCCTGCTGCCACCATAAGTTTTGCTACAAGTCTTCTTTTCATTGTAAAGTCCTCCTGATTTTAAATAATTTATATAGTTTTTCTCTAAAGCTCGTAGAGAGCGTGTAGATTCTCTTTTATGTCCTCATAAAATCTGTCATAAATTTTATGGAACTTCTCGTATTCCTCTGCTTCTTTCAAATCGCATTCAGTAATTCCATCTTCTTCAATAAAAGCATCGCATGCTTCCTGTATCGAAGAATAAATTCCAGCTCCAACTCCGGCCAGAATTGCTGCACCGTATGCCGGTCCCTCTTCCTGCTTCAATGTATGTACATCGCATTTATAAAGATCTGCCATAATCTTTCTCCATACAGGACTTCTGCTTCCGCCTCCACATGCACGCATGGACACAACCTCTGTTCCCAGTTTTTTCAAGATTTCATTACAGTCTGCAAGGGAATAAACAACACCTTCCATAATTGCCCTAAGCATATGTGCCTGTCCATGTATGATATTCAGTCCAATAAATGCACCTCTGTATTTGGGGTCAATATGAGGTGTTCTTTCTCCCATCAGGAATGGCAGATAAATCAATCTGTCGCTTCCTATCCGAATATCTTTTGTAAGTTCATTTATCTTGTCATAAAATGATACATTTTCCTCTTCTGCTTTCTGAATCAAATCCTGACAGAAATTATTTTTCATCCATTCAATCGAAAGACCTGCTGACTGAGGGCCTCCCATTGTATGCCAGCACCCAGGCACTGCACAGCAGCACAAATGAAGTGCACCTTCAGGAATTTCCTGATATTTTTTCAGATGAGTATATACAATGCTTGAAGTACCTATTGTTGTAAAAGCCTGCCCCTCTCTTACAATACCTGTTCCAATTGCTGCACAGGCATTATCACTTCCTCCGGCAACTACAACTGTTTCTGTTGATAATCCACACTTCTCTGCAATTTTCGGTAAAAGGTTTCCAACAACTTCCGGTGATTCATACACATCTCCAAGAATTTCTCTGTCTACCTTCAGAAAATCAAGAATTTCCTGCGACCAACATCTGTTCTTTACATCCAGCATCTGCATTCCACTGGCATCTGATGCATCTGTCGCATACTTACCGGTAAGAATAAAGCGAACATAATCCTTTGGAAGCATAATATGTCTGCACTTTGCAAAAAGCTCCGGCTCATTTTCTCTTATCCAGAGGATCTTTGCTGCTGTCCATCCTGCCATTGGCGGATTCGCTGTGATTTTCATCCATTTCTCCATTGACAGTTCCAGCATTTCCTCTACCTGCTTCGTAGCTCTCTGGTCACACCAGATAATGGATCTTCTTATAACCTGATTCTCCTCATTCAACATCACAAGTCCATGCATCTGACCAGAAATTCCAATTCCCCGCACATCTTTTCCATTAACTTGACCTTTTTCAACTACACTTTTAATTGTTGAAATCGCTGCTTCTGACCAGTCTGATGGATCCTGTTCTGCCCATCCGTTTTCAGGCTGATACATTGGATATTTGACAGACGCTTCGGCTACGATTTTTCCATTCTGATCTACCAGAATCGTCTTTGTTGCACTGGTTCCCAGGTCAACTCCAATTACGTATTTCATCTTATCCCTCCATGGCTGCCTGTTGCTTCATATTGACAATGTTCTCTGCAAGATTTCCATTAAATAATGCCTTTCCTGAAACAATGATATTGGCTCCGGCCTTTACTACTTTCCCTATATTCCCACAGTTGATGCTTCCATCAACTTCTATATCTTTCCACTCTCCGGTCTCTGTTGACCGTCTTCTGATATCTTTTATTTTGTCAAGTGTATCTTCAATGAAATGCTGGCCATCTCTTCCCGGATGAACGGTCATAACCTGTATCACATCTGCAAGCTTCCAGATTTCTTCTGTAAGAACTTCTGCCGGGGTTTCCGGATTCAGAACAATTCCTGCACGAATTCCACATTGCTTTATTTCTTTTAAAGTTTCTTCTACATTGCTGCAGGCCTCATAATGAACAGATATTACATCAGCTCCAGCCTCTTGCATCCTTTTTACAAATCGAACAGGTTCATTTACCATCAGATGAACATCAAATACCAGATCAGCTACACCTTTCAATCCATGAATCATTTTCATTCCACATGCCAAATTCGGTACAAAGCTTCCATCCATTACATCTATATGAACATATTCAGCTCCGGATTTTTCCATTGTTTTTAATTGTTCTCCTAGGCATTTATAGTCTGCTTCCAGTAAGGACGGTGCTATAATGCACATTATTGATCACCTCGTTTATATTTTATTACAGTCAATTACTGTCTGAATTTTCTGAAGTTGTTTTTTATAACCTTTGTGTATTTTTGTCGTATATCCCAGATAAAGTGCATCCAGTATAAACTGATCTGAAACTCTTCTGGTTACTTTATCTCTTCCCACTGTCAGGTCATTTACTGCTGTAAATAAACTGATATCTGTATATCTGAGAAGAGGAGATTTATTCATTTTTGTAATGCTAATTGTAACTGCACCTCTCTCTTTTGCGATTTTCATTGCCTCTACTACATTTCTAGATCTACCCTCATAAGAGACAGCTAACGCAACGTCTTCACTTGTAAGATTGCCTGCAGTCATCATCTGCAACATTACATCACTATGTACGGAACACGGAATCCCAAGTCTTCCAAATTTCATGTATGCTAGCTGACATACTGCAAAGGCATCTCCAACACCGAAGAAATGTATCTCTCTGGCTTTTAGAAGAGCATCCAATGCTTTTTCATAATTTTCGTCATCTGCCAAAACTAATGTATCACTCAACATCTGTACATTACTCTGATAAACCTTTTTCAGAATCGTCTTCATATCGTCTGATACTTTAATATCTTCTGAATGAATTTCCATTCCTTCTGCCAAAGCTCTGATGAAATCCTCCTTCATAGAAGAATATCCATCATATCCCATTCTTTTACAGAATCTGATAATTGATGCTTCACTGCTTCCGGATTCTCTTGCAATCTCTGCAAGCGTTAAATGTGTGATTGCTTCCGGATTTTCAAGTAATGCAGATGCGATTGCTTTCTCTGCTCTTGGTAACGACGGTAACAAAAATCTGATGCGAACAAATAAATCATTCATATGGCGTGCACTCCATTTCTACTTCATTTATCAAAATTCACTTTGAAGTTTTTTGTTGATTAGAATATAGCATTCTGTTTTAGTGAAGTAAATATCTATAATTATTTTTGTATATTTCCACGTTTTGGCGTGTGTTTTTTGTTGATTACATCCAATTTTTTGGTTAATTTAACGTTTTTACATTTTATTTCACTTCATTTTGAAATTCGCAAGCACTTAAATACTTCATTTTTATTTTTTCAATGCAAAGTATAAGCTATAAATATATAAAATACCTGTATTCATTTCTATCGCTTAGATTCTTTTTTACCTCGACATTTTTTGAAATGTTTCAAAATAATTTTTTAGCGATGGTTCCTGCTCTCTTTTGAGAAACAGAGCTACTGACTACTGACAAGAAATATTTTTACGTAAACTCCATAACATGTTATACTTATTATATTAAGCCGAAACTTTTTCAAATAATTTGGTCTCAGGAAGATTAATTCATGAAAGCATACGAACGCTTATTATCTTATGTAAAAATATTCACTCCAAGCAGTGAAGAAACCGGTACTTCCCCATCCACACAGTATCAGCTTGGCCTTGCCAGACTACTGTTTCAGGAATTAAAGGAACTGAGTGTGGAAGATGCCGATGTAGATGAACATTGCTACGTCTATGGACATATTCCGGCAACCAGAGGATATGAATCCCGCCAAAAGCTTGGCTTTATCGCTCACATGGATACAGTATCTGATTTCTGCGATCATCCGGTTACTCCTGTTGTTACTCCGAATTACGATGGCAGAGAACTTGTACTTGGAACCAGCGGCAGAATTCTCTCTCCCAAAATGTTCCCACATCTGTCCAGGTTCCATCTCCATTGTTGCTGTAGCCAGTTCCATTATCATCTCTATAGTAATAATCTCCATTTGTCGTCTCTGTAACTGTAATTGTATTCCCGTCAGAAGAAGTCAATGTATACTGTTCTAATTCCTTACCAAAATAGTGGGTTGCATCATTCAAAGCAGAATAAGCATTTCCGTTCTCATCTGTAAAATAGAAATCCGTATCATCAGTGGTATACTCCATTCCATCATATCCTCGATATGAACGGGAATAGTCTGCATAAATCTTTCTCTCAACTTCAATCATATTACCACTGCAGTCGGTAAATAACATTTTTTAGAGCTGACAGCACCAAACAAAAATATCCTGACAGTTACAAGGCTATCTGGCTCTGCAACTTGTTCAGGATATTTTTATTTTGGTAACTACTTTCTATTTTGGGCCGCAAAACTTGTGTAATTTCTGTTTATACCTCACCCTTTTTTAATTTTCGTTCTACCTCTCAAACTTCTTTTCTGCAAAATCAAAATAACTGTTTAAGGCCATATCTGAATTCCCTCCTTTCGCACATTTGTATAATACAGCATTTTATTCCTTTTCCAGTCATCGCCAACTACAATTTTCAGATCCGTTTCTGCATCATCCAATTCCTCAGAGGATACTTCTGATTTTAGAAGATAAAGATATTGCGGAATGACTCTGACAGTTCCAGAAACAGATCAACATCACTGCTATATTTCTCTTCTCCCCATGCACAACTGCCATACAGATATATTGTCTTAATATAAGGCTTTATGCATGATGACTGAATAGCTCTTAAAGCATACTCCGCTGCATTTCTCTGCCGTTTTGATCTGACACATGTCAGCATTTTCTATCTCTCCGTTTTCTCTGCATATTATTTCCAGATTATGCTTACATTTTCTGCTTCAGGATTTCTTTCTCTATTTTAGTGCTTATTCTGGTAGAATTCCATATTCCTTATATAACCGTTTTCGAGTCTCTGCATTTGTCACAACAGACTGTATTTCTGCACTTCTTCCATCCATAATCAGACGATTAAGCAAAGTGCTTAATCGTTCTTCGCCGATTGCTTCTCCAATCACTCTGCCCTTTGCTTCTCCAATTGCCCTGCCCCTTGCTTCTCCAATTGCTTTTGCCTCTGCTTCCGCCTCTTTTTGAAGCCGTTCGAGCCTTTCAGATTCCAGTTCAAGAACTTTTCCACCCATAGTCTCACCTATTCCTTTCCGGACTGTTTTTTCATTCCTGCATATATAGTCCGCTATTTTTATAATCAGTTTATTTAAATTCATGTATAAAGCCGTCTTATCTGCTCCTGAAAGTTCTCTTTCCAGATTTATCCGGATTTCCTCATAGTCGTTCAGCAAACTCTGGAACATTTCCGGATTCTCACTCATTTCATGAATATCCTTTTCATATCGCATAATATAAAATGGCAGAAGCATCAGTAAATTCTTTTCAAAAATACTGTCTCTTGTATATGTCTCCAATTTCATTGTCGGAACCCGATAATGTACTATGTTCTCATCCGAAAGTACCATCTCTATCTCCAGAAAATCCGGCGTATTCTTTCCGCTTCTCAAATATAATACGCAAGACCTTGAAAAATCCATCCTGTATTTGCACCCCTGTTTCTGCGCATTTTCGATTGCTATGGAGAAATCATATTCTATCATACGAATTGCCATAGTCGTATCATCTACACTTTGACATTCAATATGATACAATTTACCAGCAATCTTTAAACAGGAATCCGTGATAATCTCTCCGTTTTCCTGCTGATGTTCATTGCGCAGCTGCACAATCGGTACATTCTCCAGATAAGAAGTATGGAACACTTCATTAATCAAAGGTACTGCCAGATACGGCATTTTTTCAATCATTGTACGAAATACATCATCAAATATCGTATTATTCATTAAATACCTCACTTTTATTCTAACATACAGTAACAATACTTGAATACCCAAATTTGCACAAATATGTGTAAATTGTGTAACCTCTATCTTTCGTACTTATCTTCATAAAGGAAAATAAATGACTGAACAGTCTGGAATTTTCTTAGATATGTAGATTCAGTGTAACAAATGCATGTTATCCTGTCAATCAATAGTTTTCGACACATAGATGCCTAAAACACCACTCCTAAAATTTTAGTTCAAAACAAGGCTGCTACATCATGTAATTAAACAGTGTAGCAGTCTCTTTTCTGATAAAAGGATTATGAGATTCTTCCATCTTTCATTTCAAATACAGTATCTGCGATATTCATCGTTGATTTCCTATGTGATACAAGTACCACAGTTTTTTTCTCTGACGCTTCTCTCAGAGATTTCAGAATGATTCCTTCATTCAAAGAATCCAGATTGGATGTCGGTTCATCCATCAGAATCAGAGGACTGTCGTGTAAAAACGCTCTGGCTATTCCAATTCGCTGCTTTTCGCCACCGGATAAGGTGTCTCCCAACTCTCCTACTTCTGTATCATAGCCCTTCGGAAGTTTCATAATAAAGTCATGGATAGATGCTTTCTTTGCCGCTTCCATAATTTCCTCTCTGGAAGCACCTGGATTTCCAACTGCTATATTATTGGCAATAGAGTCGTGAAACAGATGCGTTTCCTGTGTCACATAGCTTTCCATATCTCTGAGATGTCTGGTCGGAATCTTTCTCACATCCTCACCGTCCACAGAAACACATCCTTTATCAACATCCCAGAAACGCATAAGGAGTTTCAACAGTGTAGATTTTCCAGAACCACTTGCCCCATGAATTCCTGTGATCTTTCCAGGTTCCAGTTTCAGAGAATAATTATCCAGGATTACTTCATTTTCATAAGCAAATGTAACATTTTTCGTTTCTGCGCCTGAAAATATATCTGACTTGCCGCCCAAAAGATTTTCTGAAATATTTACAGAATCATCTTTTACATCTACAGGAATTTCTTCCACCATCGGCTTTTCTTCCAATAACGAAAGAACTCTCTCCCCACTTGCCAGTGTCTGATTCAGATTATTAGACAGACTCGACAATGCAACCACCGGACCAAAAGATCCCATCATAGCAATGGTACAGGTCAGGATTCCCTCAAATCCCAGTTCTCCTCTTCCATACAGCCATATTGTCAGCGCCAGCATCCCAAAGGATGCAAGCAGGATCACCATATTTGTAAAAGATCTCTGTGATCCTTCCTGTTTACTTAAACTTCTCTGCATTTTTGCAAGATTTCCGGAGCGTTCTGACATCTGCTCTTTTCGACTCTCTCCCTGTCCATATTGAATCGTCTCATCCAGACCGCGGAGAGAATCCAGGACAAAACTGTTCAGCTCTCCAAAATTTGTACGAAACTCCATTCCCATCTGACTTCCACGTCTGCCATTCCACACTGGAATCACAACTCCAACTATCAGATAAGCTGCAAGAGCAAGAAATCCCGCCATCCAGTGATATCTCCCTATAAAAACTATCATAATCAATGAGGTTAATGTTGCAATGGCAATCGGAGAAATGGTATGCGCGTAAAACACTTCCAGAAGTTCAATGTCTGTCGTAATGATTGAAATCAGATTTCCCTTATCTCTGCCTTCCAGCTTCGCCGGGCAAAGTTTTCTCAATGCAGCGAATACTTTGTGGCGGATGATTGCAAGGAGTTTAAATGCAATAAAATGATTACAGTACTGCTCTGCATAATGAAGGATTCCTCGAAGAACTGCAATAATAATCATTATAATAATAATTGTTTTTACAGGCGTATTTATCAGCCACAGATTCCTCACTGTAATCCCCACCGTCTGGGCAGACAATGCTACATCAGTTGTTTCAGTTGCTATCGCTGCTCCCATTTCTCCTGTCAGAATCCCATGTACGATCACCTGCCCTGCCAGAATCGTCAGGAAAATAGCGCACAGATATCCTGCTGTTCCGAGGATGATTGCTGCAATCATAATGTGAAATAGCGGCTTCACCAGACCGATCAGACTTCCCATAATTGAGACGGCACTTCTGCGTTTTTTTGTTAAATTACTCTGCACCTCAGACATCCCTGTTCACCTGCCTTCCATAGTTCTCCAGTGCCATCTGGCTTTCATACAGATGTCTGTATTCACCGTCTTTTTGCATCAGTTCTTCATGCTTTCCATGTTCCTGTATTTCCCCGTTCTTCAGGAAATAAATCTGATCAGATTCTACTACATTTGCCAGTCGATGAGAAATCAGAAGCACTGTTTTGATTTTTGCCAGTTCATGAATCACATCCATGATCAATTCTTCACTCTCCACATCAATATTGGAAGCTGCCTCATCAAAAATATATACAGCAGCATCGTACAGCAATGCTCTGGCAATCACCAGTCTCTGACATTGTCCGCCGGACAGATTGCTGGCTTTTTCCAGCAACTTTGTCTGAAGACCATCCTGTGTCTGCAAAAATCCCAGAAGATTTACTTTCTTTAAAACTGCCTTCATTTCTTCCTCTGTTGCATCCGGTTTTGCCATACGAAGATTCTCTTCTACTGTTCCCTTAAACAGATAACTGTTATGACGGACCAGTACCACATGTTTCATCAGATCTGACTCATTCACCTCAGAAAGCGATACTCCGCCAATGGTAATCTCTCCTGTAAATCCTCTGTTCTTTGCAGAAATGATCCCTGTAATCGTACTCTTACCGCATCCGGATTCTCCTACCAGAGATACAAAGTTTCCTGCCGGAAGATACAAATCAATCCCTTTTAAAATTTCTCTGTTTTCTTCATAGGCAAAATGTACATTCTTAAAAGAAATGTCTAATGAGTCATCTGGCAGATTTTTATCTCCTGTCTGAGGTTCTGGTAAATCTAATATTTTAAAAATCTTGTCACTCGCTGCCATTCCATTCATTGCAATATGAAAAAAAGATCCCAGCAGTCTTAACGGCAGGAAAAATTCACTTGCCAGAAGAACAATGCAAATCGTCCCTAAGATACTGATATTTCCTTTGAGAAATTCAGATAATGCAACTGCCATTCCAACCGCAGCACCACCATATGCCACAATATCCATCACACTCGTAGAATTTAACTGCATCGTCAAAACTTTCATGGTAATTCTTCGAAAGTTCTGAGACTCCACGTCCATCTCATCCGCTTTCTGCTGATCTGCCTGATAAATCTTCAGCGTTGTAAGCCCTTGCAGATTTTCCAGAAAGGAATCTCCAAGACCTGTATAAATACTCCAATATTTGTTCAGCAATTTCTTTGCGATTTTCTGTACCACTACGATAGAAATTGGAATCAATGGCACACAGATCAGAAGAACTACACTGGCTTTCATGCTCACCCGGCAAAGAATCACAAACAATGTCAGTGGTGCAATTAAACTGTAGAATAACTGCGGCAGGTATTTTCCGAAATAAGTTTCCAGCTGTTCTACGCCTTCCGTTGATACCTGAACTACCTCTGATGACGATACCTGCTCTTTATAGGACGCCCCAAGTTTCAGCATCTTTTCGTAAATTTTTTCACGCAGGATCCGCTTTACATCCACACAGGCAAGATAAGATGATCTTGCGCCCATTCGTTCGCATCTAAAGCGTACGATTACCACCAGAATCAGTGTAATGATCGTTCGCTCAACAACTGCTGCCGTTACGCTTTGATATATAACTCGTTCCAGTAAATCTGCAATCAAAAAAACTGCCAATACCTGTGACAGAAGTGCCACCCACTGCCATAGAATCGTATATACAATATACTTTTTCGCATGGGATAAGAGTCCCACCAGTCTTGTCTTTATCATAAGTTTTTTACCTTTGCCTCCCTTTTACTACATATCAGATGCCATATTGCAAGAATCGGATGATGTAGCAACATTCTTGGACCTGAAAAACGCATTACCTGACGAATCTGCTCTCTCTTTTCCGGTTTATAACAATGTACTTTACAGTTCGCGCAAAATGTCTTTTGTTCCATAAACGGGCATTTCTGGCTTCTGAGTTTCGCATAATCCGAAAGCTCCTGACAGACCGGACACATCTGCCTGCCCTGACGTTCCTCTTCCAAATGATTTTTCCGACAGTATAATCGAATCATTTCTTCCACAATGTACTGTTCTTTCTGTCGTTTCTTTTCCACCTTATTCATATTATTTTGCACCTTCCAGTGTCTCGCTTTCCGCATTTACAGTTTTTACTCTCAGGAAAAAATATAACACATGACAAACCCATACCACAAGCAGACAAATCCTGCCAACAGGCACATTTTTCATACAAAGAAATCCAATCCCCATGATTACTGTTACAGTTCCCATAATGCGAAGTTTTGTTCCCATCGTCATAGCTCTCTTCTGCACAAAACTGTCCAGATGTTTTTTATATAAATTTGTTCCAAGAAACCATGAATGGAGTCTTTCTGAACTTTTTGCAAAACAGAATAGCGTTGCCATATAAAACGGAACTGTCGGCAAAATCGGCAGTATGATACCTACCGTACCAAGTCCCAGACACAAAAATCCCAATATCATCCAAAAGATTTTCAGCGAGTGTTTCATAATCATTCTCCGTATCGTATGTTTAATTTTATATTTACTTATAGTTACTACAGAAAGCCTTCCAAATCATCTGATTTATCTGATTACCATTGGCTAACTGCGTTGACATTCTATCAATGTTTATTGGTTAGTGTCAACTAATTTATTCGTTTTCGTGCCTGTCGGGAACGGTTTGTATTTTTCCTTTATCCCTGTAAAATCAACATTTTTCCATATTTGTGCATAATAAAAAGGCCGAATTTTCTTCATTTCGACCTTTAATCTTACATCCAGAATGTCAGCACTGCTGTACTCTCCGGCATATGTGCATTTCCTACATTACAGGCAACTGTAATGTGAACCGTTCCCTTTACATTTCCCATTCTGCCACGAAAAAAATGGCAGGCACTGAGTGGAATCCTTAACTTTCCATTCTTAATGACCGCTTCATAAAGCTGCCCCTGTTTCTCGTATTTCAGAGAAGAAAGATGTCCTGACATCTCTGTTCCGTCAATCCTGGACCTTCCATGAATTTCACAAATGGTCAGTTCCAGCCAGCTCCCACGCGTATTATTTCGAATACATGCCAGATGTTCAAAGCCCTGATGTGCCATAGAGAGTCTGGTTTCGCTATTTCTGCTTATCTGATGAATAGCAATCCCTACCTGAAATTTTCCTTTTTCCAGTATCTTTTCAATAAAATATGCATTGGAATCTTTTTCTCCCTGCGAATTTTTCTGTTCCTGTTCATTTTTTCCTTCTACTGTACGTTCCGTTGTCTGTCTTGCATTTCTTACCATAGTCCTCAGCAGATCATAATCCACGTTCTCGATCAGCTGCTTCATCTTCTCTGGAATTTCTTTTTCCGGAATATTCATTGTCTTCAGATATGTCCTCACATCCCTTAAGATCCTTTTATAAGTTAGCAAGGCATGCGCACCTTCTGTGGTAAATTCATATTTTTCCGTCAGATATCCTTTTCCAATGCACTCTTTAAAAAATCGGCTGACCGGTCCATGACTCACCCCACAGGTATCCGCAATCATCGCAACACTTCCGCGCTTTTTTCCTACTTTTTCTAATTCCAGAAGGTACTGAATCTGAAGCATTGATGGATGTAAAAGATTTCTGTTATCCTGATTATTCACGTCTTTATCCCTCCGATTTCCAGATATGTACATCAAGTTCACGGCTATTCCAGTCCACAGGCTTCTCACCTTTTCTCGTAAACGCGATCAGTGCAGTTCCCTCTATGATCGGATCCTGACATCTTGTTGAAAATTGAAACACACTGGACGGTATCCAAGGATTTCCCATTTTCTCCTCTGCCTGTATCCATCCCTGTTCCGGATCTTTGTACCATAAATTCTGCGCCGAAGTATCTTCTTTTTTTATCAGTTCAAAACTACTCTTGTCTTCTGTAATGTGAAGCCAGATATTCTCAGAAAAACAATCAAACTCCCTGGCAAATCTTCTTGGACATGTTTTCTCTATCTGATAAATTCCCATAAGAAACATATACTTTCCCGTCTGATACCAGCTGCGCAGATCCGAATGCTTCAAAATCCGTTCAAATGTATCTCCATAATCCACAAAATTACAAATCTGCTGAACCGTTTCCTCACTGACCACATGCTCCATACGGCAGGCATCCTCTTGGGCTTTTTCATCTGAAACACCAACAAACTGAAGAAACTGCGTGAGGATTTCATGACGATACTGAAATTCTTCTCCTGTGATCTTTCCAAACTCTGTAAGTGAAATTCCAGAGCCAGATCCATCCTTCTGATGTCCTGTAGATGTAACTTTCTCTCTGATAATATAGCCATGAACTTTCAGTTGTTTCAGATAAAAATTGACTTCTCTTCTGCTCATATCCATACGGCTGCATAATTCTTCAACTGTAATCTCTGCTCCTGCATTCGCAATCAGGCAAATCTGTTCCAGCATATCCTCCTCAATTTCACGCCGCGAGGACGGAAGCTGCGCATCTGTTTCTTTTATTATATTTTCTTTTAAGTCATTCTTTGTTAGTTTTTTCTGTATTAATTCGTTCATCTCATACAACCTTTATGTCAGACCACTCAGATTGTAAAAATGGTTTTCCAAACACAATCTGGCACTCCTCTGTTCCACTTTATTCATCTTTTCATTACACCTTTCAGTATCATTATTTTTGTTTTCTTTTCTATATTCTTCATCAAGTGGAATTCTAACAGACAGTTGTAGTTAGTGTCAACTAATTTATTTTTTTCCAAAATATGCAAAAAAACCTGCTAACAAAAGTCAAGTACTTTTAAGCAGGTTTTTTTAATTATTTC